>UMLR01039657.1_pt1 | contig 57365 bp, 61 predicted proteins | sample 1966741 | NCBI WGS metagenome assembly UMLR01 (sample SAMEA4836207, study PRJEB28245) | human gut metagenome | biome: gut microbiome; material: fecal sample | place: Denmark | collected 2008 | reverse complement strand
CAGGGAAAGAGTATGTAAAGATTGGTGATATAGATTATATAAATCAAGTTAAAAGTAAATATGGGATACCATTAGATAAAAAATATATTTTTAGTCTGTGTAATTTAGATCCGAGAAAAAATTTAATTTTTTCTATAAAGAATTTTTTGAGATTTGTAGAAAAAAATAATTTAGATAATTTTATTTTTGTTTTAGGTGGTGCTTGTTGGAAAGATTTTGAAAATATATTGAACGAAAATATTGAAAATTTGGGGGAAAAGAAAGATAAGATTTTAAAAATTGGTTATGTTGATGATGAGGATATGTCAGCTTTGTATAGTGGCGCGGAGATGTTTTTATATCCATCTTTATATGAAGGGTTTGGTATCCCTGTATTAGAAGCAATGAAATGTGGTTTGCCTGTTATTTGTTCTAATACAACATCATTACCAGAGGTAATTGGTGATTGTGGGATAAAAATTAATCCATATTCAGATGCAGAAATGCTTGCCGCTATGGAAAAGATGTATTTTGATAGAGACTTTAGAGAAGAATGTATTACTAAAGGGATTGATAGATCAAAAATGTTTACTTGGAAAAAATGTGTTGATGTAATACAAAATAAAATCATTGGAGATATTTGGGGTGCAAAATAAGTTATTATCAATATGTATTCCAACTTATAATAGAGATTGGTGTTTAAAAGAATTGATAAATGAGTTGAAATCACAAATTACAGATGATTTAATGGATTCTGTTGAGGTTATTTTTTCTGATAATTGTTCCAATGATTATACTCAAAATTTATTGGTGCAATATCAAAATTCAAGTAGTTATGTAAAGTATTATAGAAATGATACAAATATAGGGTTTGCTCAAAATTATTTAAGGGTTATATCTTATGCATCAGGTCTATATACGTGGGTTTTAGGTGATGATGATTTACCTTCTAAAAATGCTGTAAAAGAATTGTTGGGAGAGATTAAAAAAAGAGAAAAAATTGATATTATTTTATTTAATTTTGTACAAAAAGATGTTCATATGCAAAAATTAATTAAGGATTATATTGCTTTTGTTGATAAGGAGTTGGAATTTAATCTTTCTAATGATAGTGAACTTTCTCAATATTTAAAAAATGCGAATTATTCACATGTTCTTTTTTCGTATATAAGTAGTTATATTTTTAAAACATCAAAGTTTGCTTTGTATAGTGTAAAAGAAAATTTAAGAAATCATCCTTTTATCCACATGTTTTATATTTGGCAACATAGAAAAAGAGATTTAAGTGTGTGTTATATTAATAAATTTTTATTATTAAATAGAAGTGGTAATGATAGAATAAGTGATAATTTATATGACATTGTTAATGTGTTTTTATCAGGAATAATTGATTTATGTGATGAATATTTTGTAAGTACTCCTAAATTGTATTATTCTATTAGTGATGTGAGTAAAAAATATGATAATCCTTGTAATATGAAATTTATTTTGAGGGTAATTAAAAATATAAATCAAGATAAATTTATTGATTTGGTAAAAAAAATTAAAAAATTAAAATATCCTAAATTATTTATATTATTTATGTATCTAAAGTATTTTATTTATAATTTATAATTGAATTGTTCTCAAAATCATGTAGTATCTGTAATCGCCCCAATAAATTATTATTGAGATAAAATTATTTTCTAAATCAGTTGTTTCTAAAAAAGTGTTAGGTGCAGGTTTTCTTTGAGAACTTTTTATATGTTTTCCTACAAAATCCAAGAATTTTATATGGAATTTTTGAGATGGTGTTAATTTTGCTTTTGGCAAGTTTTCATCATAAAATCCCATAGGTACAATTTCTCTGTTGTATGAAGGGATTATATATTTTACTTTACCTTGTTCTTTGAATAATACGTACCAATTTCCTTTATGTTCTCTAGGGGTTAAAAGATAATACCCAGGTTCAATTGTCGTATTTTTAAAAAATAAGGGTGATGTAAGCCTAAATAATGGGTATGGTGACCAAGATGTATCTTGGGTATCATACATTTCTCCGGGGTCAATGTCGTGAACATATGAAAAATCAGCAGGTTCTAAATCTCTGTAAATTTGTTCATAATCTGTTTCTGCTCCATAGGTGCATACTCCAAAAAACATAATAAGCAAAATCAGTAGTAATTTTTTCATACTTTCTATTTTAATGATTTAGTTTAAAAAAGCAAGCTTTTTGTGATAAAATATTTTTATATCAAATTCAGACAAAAAAGGAGAGGACAAATGCTTACAGGACCGTTTTTAGATAGAAATTGGATTGGACAAAATGCGGATTATAATTCTGCTGATATAGTTATGTTAGGATTACCTTTTGACGGTACTGTATCTTACCGTTCAGGTTCTCGTTTCGCTCCTGAACAAATTAGGCTTGCAAGCTGGGGGTTAGAGGATTATTCTCCAAGATTTGATAAGCATTTGGAAGATGTGAATTTTCATGATGCAGGTGATTTAGAATTCCCACTAGGAAATACTTATAAATCCCTTGATTTGATTGAAAAAAATGTTGAAGAAATTTACAAAGACGGCAAAAGAGTTTTTGGTATAGGCGGGGAACACTTGGTAACTTTACCTGAAATCAAAGCTGCATCCAAGTTTTATAAAGATTTAGCAATAGTTCATTTTGATGCCCATACAGATTTGAGAGAAGAATATCTGGGTGAAGAAATGTCTCATTCTGCAGTAATCCGTCACGCATCAAAAATTGTTGGCCCTGAAAATATTAAACAAATTGGGATTCGCTCTGGCATGAAAGAAGAATGGGAATTTATGAAAGAGCATAAAACTCTTATTCATAAATATTCAGAGCTTGATGTGTTGAAAGGTAAAAAGATTTTTGTAACAGTTGATTTAGATGTTCTTGATCCTTCTGTAATGCCTGGTACTGGAACTCCTGAAAGTGGCGGTATGCAGTTTAATGAACTTATGGGCTGGTTTGAATATTTGAAAGATTTCGATATTGTTGGAGCTGATGTTGTAGAGCTTGCCCCTGATTATGATGCTTCAGGTGTATCTACTGCTGTTGCAACTAAAGTAATCAGAGAATTGCTAATGATTATGTAGATATTTATCATATTTTGTAAATATTAGAGGATATATGGTATTAGATAGAATAAATTTCTTAAAAGATGAAATTAATAAAGCAAACTACAAGTATTATGTTGAAGATAATCCTTCAATAAGCGACTTTGAATATGATCAAATGTTTGCGGAATTAAAAAAACTTGAGGAAGAAAACCCATTATTTATATCTCCTGACAGTCCGACTCAAAGAGTTGGCTCAGTTAGTGAAAAATTCTTTCCTCATAAGCATAAATATCGACTATATAGTCTTGATAATACTTATGAATATGATGATTTGGAAGACTGGTATAAAAAGATTGTAAAAGAATACAATGACCAAGAACTTGTCTGTGAATTGAAAATTGACGGACTTGCAATGGCTTTAACTTATGAAAATGGAGTTTTTGTTCGCGGCGTAACTCGTGGTGATGGGATTACAGGAGAGGATATTACAAATAATTTGAAAACTGTAAAAGCTATTCCTTTGAAACTTTTTGAACCTGTAAGTGTTGAGGTTCGCGGGGAAGTCTATATGCCGAAGGAATCTTTTGAAAAATTGAACGAGGAAAATCTTAAAAATGGTGAAAAATTATTTGCAAATCCGAGAAATGCCGCAGCAGGCTCAATAAGACAACTTGACAGTAAAATTACTGCAAAGCGTGATTTGTCTATGTTTTGTTATACTGCAATTTTTACCGGCGATATAAAAAATCCGCCCAAAAATCATTATGACAGTCTAATGTATTTGAAAAAATTAGGGTTTAAAGTTAATCCAAACATTAGGCTTTGTAAAAACGCTAAAGAAGCTATTGAATATTGTAAAGAATGGGATGAAAAGCGTTTTTCTTTAGATTATGCAACTGATGGAGTTGTAATTAAGGTGAATGATTTTCTTGTTCAGCAAGAAATGGGATTTACGTCTCGAGCACCAAAATGGGCTACAGCTTTTAAATTCCCGCCTGAAGAAGTGACAACTAAACTTTTATCAATAGAAGAAAGTGTCGGAAAAACCGGTGCTATTACTCCGATTGCGATTTTAGAACCTGTTCAATTAGGTGGAAGTACAGTTGCTAGAGCTAGTTTGCATAACTTTGATGAGGTTGGGCGCTTAGATGTGAGAATCGGTGACAGAGTATACATTAAAAAAGCTGCGGAAATTATTCCTAAAGTCGTAAAAGTTATTGAAGATGAAGAACATTATAAGTTGCCTGAATATGTTCCACCTAAAAAATGTCCGTCTTGCGGAAGTGAGCTGCAGCTTCATGACGAAGAAGTAAATCTTTATTGTGACAATCCGGATTGTCCTGCAAAGCGTTGTGCCAAAATTGAATTTTGGGTATCTAAAGATGCAATGGATATTGATAAAGTCGGTCCTTCTGTGATTGAGCAGTTGTATACCAAAAACTTTATTAAAACTCCTGTTGATTTGTATAAATTAACTATGCAGGATTTTATGATGCTGGATTTGGTCAAAGAAAAGTCAGCATTCAATATGTATAATGCAATTCAAGATAGCAAAAATAAACCTTTATCAAGATTGTTGACGGCTTTTACTATAAAAAATGTTGGGAAAGAAACTGCAGGTGTTTTGGCTTCTGAATTTGGAACTCTTGATAATTTGATGAATGCGACAATTGAGGATTTATCAAAAGTTGAAGGGGTTGGAGAAATTATTGCAAAAGATATTTTTGACTTTTTTAGAAAGCCTGAAACTATTCAAATGATAGAAGAATTAAGATCTCTAGGAGTTGAGCCTGCTCCTCCTGTCCAAAATATTTCAGATGAATTTAAAGGAAAAACTTTTGTTTTGACTGGAACATTACAAAATATGACAAGAGATGAGGCTTCTGAAATAATTAAGCAAATGGGCGGAAAGACCTCATCTTCGGTGTCTAAGAATACGTCATTTGTAGTTGCAGGCGAAAGTGCCGGATCAAAATTAGACAAAGCTCAAAAATTAGGTGTTATAATATTGACAGAAAATGATTTTCTGAACATGATAGGTAGGAAAGAGTAGGATTTATGAAAAGAAATACAAGAATTATTCAAATATCAGGTATACGTGGACTTTTGATGGTTATTTTTGCCGTAACTTGCCTTGCTGCAGGATTTATTGGTTTCCCAGCAATTGTTGCGATGAAAGCTTGGAATTTTGCTGCTCAATATGTATCAATTCCACTTATTAGTGAATGGCAAGGTTTGTTGCTTTGGGCAATTGTTGCAATTTCTGGCTTTATTATAAATGACAGAAAAAAATTTCTTGTTGCTTTCAAAACACCTGATAGATTAAGTGAAAAGGAAATGAAAACTCTTTTAGAACGTATGAAAATTCAGTCTCAAACTCAACAGGCAATAAATTCTATGATTTTAAAATCAGGTGATGTAAAACCTGTTGAAAAAGTAAATAAATCTGAGGAAAAATCAGAAAAAGAAAAGGAGAATGTATGAAAAAAGTATTGTTATCAATTACATTGCTAAGTTTGATGTTAGGCTGTGCCTCTCTTTCTTCTCAAGCAATTTCTGAATCAATAGAAAGAGGCTATATTTCGATTAATACATCAGCAAATGCTGATATTGCGCCTGATATTGCAGAGGTATCGATTGCAGTTACTACTTATGATTCAAAATCTATGCAAAAAGCAACTGCAGAAAATAAAGAAATCTCAGATAAAGTTATTTCTGCTTTGAAATCAAAAATTAATACAGCAAATGGAGATTATATTAAGACTGCTGATTTTAATGCTTCTCCAATTTATTCATATTCTGGCAGCAAAAGAAATTTTGATAAATACCAAGTTTCAAATTCAATAATAGTTCGTACAAAATCAATTGATAAAGTAGGTTCAATGATTGATACAGCTATTTCATTAGGTGCAACTAATGTTAATAGTTTAGTATTTTCTGTTTCAAACTATGAAGCACAATGCAATGAATTATTATCAACTGCTGTAAAAAAAGCATCAGCTAGAGCACATGCTATTGCAAAAGCTGTACCAACAACAATTACAGGAATTCGTTCTATGGATGTAAGTTGCAGCCCAAATAACAGTGTACGTCCTCAATATCGTTTAATGATGGCAAATAAAGCAATGGATTCAGCAGAAGCAGGTGCATCTTCTACGACTATTGAAAGCGGTGTTGTAAAAGTATATGCAAATGTTAATGCTAGTTATTTTGTAAAATAAAATTAATATAAAATATAGAAAAAAATAAAAGCTCAGAAGTTCTGAGCTTTTTTATTTGATAAAAATTTTAATATTATATATTATTAGTTAACTATTAGAAATGATTTTAGACTTCTGCCTGCACCATCACCTACAGATGTTATGTTGTATTTGTTCAAATAATTCATTGAGGTGGAACTGCCTCCATCAAAAGCCATTGCTCTATCCCAGCCAAGTTTTTTTACATATTCGTGGACATCATACATATCCATAGGATGTTCGTCTGTAATGATTAAAATATGTGCTTCTCCATTTTTTAAACCTATGATCGTTCTAGAGGTTTTATGTAATACAGAACAGCTTTCTCTTATAACTTCCCCGTCTTTTTTTACAATGAAAGCTTCTTCTTCAAGTCTTAGTTGTGGATATACCAAAGGTCCGCCTTGTGCAGAAGTTATTATATTACAGCCAAAGTCTACTGAACTTTTGTGAGGGACTATTTCATAGTGGAATTTCCCGTTGTCACATTCTACAACTCTAAATTCTGTACGATTTATTATTTTATCTAAATTTCTCATTAGAAATTTATTCTTTAGTAAATTCTCATTTACTAAAGGATCATCTGTTGTATTTCTATCGCTTACGATATATGAGATTGATTTTTGATTTTCAGGATCAAAGTAGCCTGCATTTACTGTTAATTTAGCTTTTGCTCGTTGATGAGCTTCTTTGTTTGTAATAAGGCTATCAGAACTTATAAATTTTACTCGTTTTTTGATTTTTTCCCCTTTTAAGGCAATTTCATATATACCATCATTGTATGTGATTTCAATTGGTGAAACTCCTGCTTTTACAATATTTGATGAAATAAATAGTGCAAGTAGTAAAATTAAAAGTTTTTTCATATTATAAATCCTTTGACTTGTAAAATGCGATTATAGCACAAAGAAATGCAAATGGAGGGAATATTGCTGTAACGAATGGATGTAATACACCTTTTTCTGCCAACAAATCGAAAAATGGCAGAGTAATATAGTATAAAAATATAGATCCGATAGCAATAGTAAATCCTACCAATCTTTGTTCTCTAGGTTTGCTAAATCCCAATAATGCTCCCATAATTGCAAGCAATACGCATACAAATGGGTGGAAAAATCTTTGCAGATATTTATTTAACATATAGCGATATTCTTCATCTAATCCTTCTTTTTTTAGAAGTTTTATATAATTATGTAAATCGTGGTTAGTTATTTCACGTTCTTTTTTTACTGAATATGTCATTAGGATGAATGCGTTTTGAGCAGATTCTCCTTGCAAGATATCCATTTTAGGATATTTATTTATTTCAGTGAATATTCCATCGTTTGAAATGTCATATCTTGTTATGTCATATAATTCCCATTTATCAGGGAAATTTTTCCCTGTTTTAGCATAGTATATGTTTTGTAATTGGTGAACATCTGTATATTTTTTAGGGGAAAAGTCAAGTACAATAACATTATACATTGTATCTTTTGAAAATTTAGATACTATTACAGCTTGGGTTGGTATATTATTTTTATCTTTTTGAGTATAAATATATTGTGTTGATATGTATCCGCCTTTTAGTGCTCCTGCTTTGTTTACAGAATAAGGAATTAGTTTATCGCAAGTTACGAAACAAAGCCAAGTAACTATAAGACTTAACGCTAATACGGGTGCTATAATTCTTTGGAAGGAAAGCCCTACAGCTCTAAATATTGTAAGTTCTGAATCTTTACTTAATTTATCAAAAGTAAATAAAGTTCCTAAAAGTAGCCCTACAGGGAAGGCTTTCCCAAGGATTTTAGGTAATTCATAAAAGATTACAAGTATGGCGGTTTTTACTCCATAATCACCTGCAAGAGTTTTTTTGATAGTATTTAAAAGCATTTCAGGTGCAATCCATACAACTGTAAATAATAAGATTGCAACAAAAGTTGCCATCATTACTTGATTAAATATATATTTGTCGTAAATTGTGATTTTAGGAAATAATTTCATTATAGGGCAAAATCCTTTCCTAAATAAAATTCTTTTGCTACAGGGTCATTAGCAACATCAATACTTTTACCTTGAATTTTAATTTTTCCGTCAAAGATTACGTAGGCTCTATCTGTAATAGATAATGTGGCTTTTGGGTTATGGTCTGTAATCAATACACCAAGACCTTTTTCTTTCGAAATCTTTTTAATGTTATCTTTAATATCACCGATAGCGATAGGGTCAATACCTGCAAAAGGTTCGTCCAAAAGCATAAAATCAGGACTTGCAGCCAATGCTCTTGCAATTTCTACCCTTCTTCTTTCTCCTCCGGATAGTGATACTGCTGCATATGAACGTAATTTTAAAATCCCAAATTCAGTTAAAAGTTCTTCTAATTTACGTTTTTTCTCGTTTACAGTTAATTTATCGTTCATTTCTAAAACGAGTTTTATATTATCTTCAACAGATAATTTTCTGAAAATTGAAGCTTCTTGAGGAAGATAACCAATACCTGCTTTGGCACGTTCATTCATTGGCCAGCAGGAAATATCTTCACCATCTAAGAAAATATGCCCCTTATTTGGTTTTACAAGTCCTACTACCATATAAAATGTTGTAGTTTTTCCTGCACCGTTAGGTCCTAATAAACATACAACTTCGCCTTTGTTTATATCAAAAGAAACGTCATTTACAACGCTTCTGTCACCGTATATTTTAATCAGATTTTTAGCTTCAATCCTCATTGCATACCCCTTCTATTCTTATAAACATTTTACTTGAAAAATGTTTATATTGCAATTGTGTTGAAACTTCTCAAAATAAATGTTAAAATAAAAATGTAGAATATAAATAAGGAGCATATTATGAAAAATTTATCAAATTTTGAAATTCGGGGGGGGGGCATAATTTAAGCTCAGCTCCTGCATTTACGTTAGCTGAAGTTCTTGTAACTTTAGGAATTATTGGTGTTGTATCTGCAATGACGGTACCTACTTTGATGCAGAATTATCAGCGAAAAAGTTATGTAACTCAGCTACATAAGGTATATAATGAGATGCAGCAAGCATTTTTGCAATATATGGCTGATAAAAATGCTATTGATCTTAGAGAAGCTGGATTAACTAATAAAGATGATACGAAGGCTTTTGTGCGTAATTATCTAAAAGTGGTTGTTGATTGTAATGGAGATGTTCTTGAACCTTGTTTTTCTGAATCTTATAAAAACATGAATGGAGGTGTTGTTACTGGTTTAAATGCTGCTGATTGGGGTGGGCCGAGTGTGGTTTTAGCAAATGGTGCCAGCATCTTTTTTGACTATGTTAGCAGGTATAGTGGTACTGTAAATGGTAAACCATATTATTATGGTGCTTTTATTGTGGATATTAACGGATTAAAAGGTCCTAATATTGTAGGAAGGGATTTGTTTCGAATGAATTATTTCATGGACGGTACAATAGATGAAGCTGATGGTAATCCATATTGCAGAAAAGAAAGATTATGTGGAGGTTCTGATTTAAGAACTTTAAGAGAAAACAGGTTTAATAATTCTTGTGCATCAAGTACTGATGGTATTGGTTGTTTTGGTAAAATACTTAATGATAATTGGGAGATGAATTATTAGATGAACATAAGATATATTAACAATTGTAAATATATATATTGAATATATGTTTAGGATATCTGAACATGTGGAATACATAAAATATAAACCATTTTCTTTTTCTTTATTTTCTCCTACACACACATTAACCTTTTACCAAATATGAGATTGGCCGTGAACAACGGCTATTTTTATGAAACAAATTGAATAAATTTAATAACCCGCAGGCAAAAGTCATAGTCGCGGATTACAGGCAGACACAACTACTCCGTTTATCATTGTGTTTGCCTGATGTTTTAGTACATTCCAATTATGTTTCTTACTTCTGTTAATACTTTGCGAGCTTCTGTACGCGCTTTTTCAGAGCCTTCTTGAATTATTTTTTGAACTTCTTCTGGGTGTGCTTCGTAGTAACGTCTTTTTTCTCTGATTGGTGCAAATTTTTCGTTAATTAATTTACCTAATTGTTTTTTACAATCTGCACAACCTCTTAGTCCTTTTTCACATTCGCATTTTACAGTTTCTATTTCATTTTCTTCTGCGAATATTTTCCAATATTTGAATGCAACTTCGCAATCTTCAGGGTGTCCTGGATCATCTTTTCTCATTCTACTTCTGTCAGTAATTGCTGTCATTATTTTTTTAGCAGTTACTTCTTCTGTATCAGATATTTTAATATCGTTTTGGAAAGATTTACCCATTTTGTTTCCATCAAGTCCGCAAATTAATGAACAGTGATTTAACAGTGGTTTTGCTTCTTTGAAGAAATCTGTTTTGTATATATTATTGAATCGTCTTGCGATATCTCTTGTGATTTCGATGTGTGCAACCTGATCTATGCCTACTGGAACTGCTGTTGCATTAAACATCATAATATCTGCACTCATTAATACTGGATATCCCATTAAGCCATAGCTAATTTGTGAATTAGCTCCTTCTTTAGTGCGTAATATTTTTGCCATATCTTTTAAGGTCGGATCACGTTCTACCCAGTTTTGCGGAGTTACCATACTTAAATATATATTTAATTCTGCAATTTCAGGTACAAGTGATTGAACATAAATTGTAGAAACGTTAGGGTCAATTCCGCAAGCAAGCCAATCTATTACAACATCTTTTACATCTTGTTTTAAATTTTCTGTTTTATCGTATTTTGTTGTAAGAGCGTGCCAATCTGCTACAAAGAAATAACTTTCATATTCGTGTTGTAATTTTACCCAATTTTGGATTACACCTAAATAGTGTCCTAAGTGTAATTTTCCTGTGGATCTCATTCCTGATACAATTCTTTCTTTCATAGCAATACCTTTCTTTTTTCGAAAACTATTATAGCAGAAAGATAGTTAATAAAAAATTATTTTGATAATAATTTAAAAACTTAAAATGTTAACAAATGTAACAAAAAATACACTTTGTGAAATTGAGTATTTTTAAAATACTTTATATGTATAAGAGAGATAAAAAACATAAGGAGAGATGAGATGACTTTTTTAGCAATCGATGCACAGAAAAATTTATTCACGTTGCAGAAAAGCCAACTGCAATTCGAACAAACATTGGTAATGAGCAGAGCTAACTATATTACAAAAAAAATGGGTTATCGTGCTCAAGAACTTGAAAAATATGATACTGATCCGGCTGATGATCCAACATATATCCAGTTACAGCAAGAGGAATCATATCTTGAAACAAGACAGGATTCTTTAGATTCACAAATAAGCTTACTTGAAAATGAAATTTCAAGCTTGAAGAACCTTGTAACAAGCAACATTAAATCTTCTTGCACATTAAATCTTATAGGCAGCTAAGTTTATCTTAGACGCTTAGAGTCCGCTAATTCGACAGTATTAAGCATTAAAGATGCTATTGTCATCGGACCAACCCCACCAGGTACAGGTGAAATATATGCGGCGATTTTGGAGGCACTTGCAAAATCAACGTCGCCGCAGATTTTCCCGTTAACATCTTTAAAAATGCCAACGTCTACGACTACACAATCAGATTTTAACATTTTTTCCCCTATAATATTTTTCCCTACTGCTGAAACTACTATATCAGCAGTTTTTGTTATATCAGAGAGATTTTTTGTATGACTGTGACACATTGTAACTGTTGCATTTCTATTTAAAAGCATTTGTGCAACTGGTTTTCCAACTAGATTAGAACGTCCTATTACAACAACATGTTTGCCTGCAAGTTCAATATTGTATTCGTCAAGTAATAACAATATTCCTTTAGGAGTGCAAGGATAGACATAAGGTTCTTCTCCGGAAAATAGTTTCCCGCTATTATATGGAGTAAGCCCATCTACATCTTTTTCAGGAGCTATTGCATCTATAATTTTAAATTTATCAATATGTTTAGGTAATGGAAGTTGTACTAATATTGCTGTAATTTTATTATCATTATTTAATTCTTGAATTTTATCAAGAAGAATTTTTTCAGAAATATCAGCAGGGTAATTTATAACTATTGAATTAATCCCTAAATTTTCAGCAGTTTTTTTCTTATTTCTAACATAAATTTGACTTGCAGGATTTTCACCTAGAAGAATTACTGCTAATGTCGGTTTTTCAGACATGTTATTAAGTCTTTGTTTCAAATTTTCAAATATTTTATCTCTTAATTTTTTCCCGTCTAAAATTATTGCCATTTTACCTACTCTCTGACTTGAGGAAGATTAAGTCTGAAATAAAATTGTTTTATTGCATCTTGAATTAATTGAGATTCTCTATCCATAGCATGAGTTTTTAATTCGCTATCTATAGGAATTACTCCTAAAACGTCAAGATCAAAGCGTTTTAAAAGTTCATATACTGAAGGTAAATTTGTATTATCAACTTTATTGATTACAACTCCTAATTGATTTCCTGCTGCATATTTTGCACTGAACTCTTCAATACGTTTTGCAAGATGTGCACTTTCTTCAGTCGGATTTGCAACAATTATTGTTGTATCAATATCGGTATCTACTAGTTGATTTAAGTATTTTAAATCAAATTCACAATCAAAAATTACAATATCATATCTGTCCAAAAGTTTTAGCACAGCATCATTGATTTGCCCTGTAATCGGACATCTGCAATCTTTTGAACCTACAAACCAAGATACGATAATATCAACATTTTCATCCAGCGAAACAACAATATCTTCCATTGCCCATTCTACAAATTCTTGTTTAGACATCCCTTCTGGAATTCCAGTTTTATACTCGTGTTTACCGCTTCTGATACCGTAAATTGTATTTCTTATATCAAGTCCAAAACTATGACCTAATTCACTTGTTAAGTCATTATCAAAAAGCAAAATTGATTTCTCAGGGAAATATTCCTGAAAAATTCTTAAAAATGCTTTTGTAACAGTTGTTTTTCCGCTTCCGCTTTTTCCTGTGATTGCTAATTTAAAAGTCAAACTTTATACCTTTCTTTTAAAGTATCAGACAATTGTTTTGTTAAATCCATTGCTTTCTCAGCTAAATCTTCACTCAAAGCTCCGGCACCGCAAGAAGGTGTGATTAAAGAATTTGCTATAATAATTTTCTCATCAATTCCTTTTTCAGTCAAATATTTTACAGCTTTTTCAAAAACAGAGAGCATTGTATGCAAATTTGCATTTTCTAACACATCAGGGTGAAGTGTAGGGATTACTCCCCAAGCTATTTTTCCGCCATGTTCAAGGAAAGATTTTATACTTTTGCTATGTAAGCTTAAATTTTGAGCAAAAGTATACGCATCAAAATTTATAATATCTACTCCAGCACTAATTGGGATATCCCAATCGCATTTCCCGCAACAGTGGATTGCACTAATTGCTCCGTTTTCTTTTATTAAATCAGAAATTTCTTTTATCATTTCTACAACTTCTTCTGTTGAAATAGTTATAAAAGCAGAAGTGCCAAGTTGTGAAATTGAAGGTTCATCAATAAAAATTATCGGTGTAGTATCAGGATTTGCCGATTTTATATTTTTAATCTGCCATAGAGCTTTTATTGAAAGAGTTTTTGTAATTATTTCTTTCAATGTTTCATCATAAAAAGCACATTTGCCATTTTTATCTACTAATGTTGTTGCAAGAGTAAAAGGTCCGACAATTTGACCTTTTGCAAAAGCAGGTTTTGTACTTTTGATTATTTCTATAAATTCAGGGAATGCACAAGAATAATTTATTCCGTATTTTTCAATAGTTTCAGAATTTATATCTGCAATAATTTCTTCGTAATCGCAAAAAAATTGCTCCATATCTTCAAAGAATTTATCGCTTTCTGTTTCAAGGTAAGTTTTTCCGCTTTCTGGATCAATAAAAAACGAAGGCATATTTTCCAAAAATTGAAAAATCATGTCTTCGTTTTTATTAATCTTTGTAAGCTGTGGCCAAAATGGAATGTTTTTAAAATCTTTTTTTACTAATTCCATTGCATTTTCTAAATTGATATGAGGCAAAGAACCTATTGCTAAGCATTCAAGCGTCAATTTAGAATTTGTAACCATTTGCCGCCTATTCTTCAGTTTCTTCAGCTACTTCTTCAACTGATTCTTTTAATACTTCAGAAGCTGTAACTACAACTGCTAATTCACATTTAACTTTTGAAGTTAATTTGATTAACATTGTGTATTCACCAACTTTGTTGATTGGAGCATTTAAAGAAACATTTTTTCTGTCAACTTCAATACCAGATTTAGCTTGTAATTCTTCAGTCAATTTTTTAGTAGTAATTGTACCGAATAATTTCCCAGATTCACCAGCTTTAGCTGAAAGTTCAAGTTTACCGAATTCTTCGATTTTCTTAGCTGTTTCTAAAGCTTCAGCGTGTAATTTTTCTTGTTTAGCTTTAATTCTAGCTAAATTCTTTTCTCTGTTTTCTAAAGCACCTTTAGTAGCGATTTCTGCTACAGATTGTGGAAGCAAAAAGTTTCTAGCATAACCGTCTTTTACATTAACGATATCGCCTGCTTCACCGAGGTTTTGAACGTCTTTTTTCAATATAACCTGCATTTTTATATCTCCTTTTCTATTTATATTCGTTAGTAATTATTCGTCAATACGGCAATAATACAATAAACACAAATTATTGTCGAGTATTTTTTTCAGATTGTAAAGCACAAACTTTGCAGTCCAAGTTTTCAAGTTTTTCGCAGACTTTGTCAAGATTGTCTAAAATTATTTCAGCACAAGCGTATTGATAATAATTATCCTTGTCATTTTGGAAAGAAAGCATAAGGGAATCATTCAAAACCTTTATCTGGTTATATACGTTAATCGTATTTTCAAGGATATCATTAATTTTTTCTTCCATAATATTTCACTCCCGTAACTTTAGTTATCTTTTTGACAATTATAGGATATAGAAATAAATTTGTCAATTAGAATATAATAGTATACAGAATGAATAATAAAATTGGCTTAAAAATTAAACTAGAAAGAGTAAAGAGAAATATTTCTCAAGAAAAACTTGCGGAATTAGCAAATTTAAGCAGACCAACTATTGGAGCAATAGAACGAGGTCAAAAATCTCCTACGTTTAATACATTAGAAGCTATTGCAGGAGCTTTTGGCATAACTGTACAAGAGCTATGCAATTTTGACAATTTATAATTTTATTTAATAGCAGGGAAATAATATTTTACACCGTTATCTGAGCGCCATCTGACATAACCTGTTTTGGGAGTTCTATCGATATCCATTACGCTTACTAATGCCCAATTCCCTCGCATTACATTAAGATTAATCTTTTGAGGCATATTTATTGTGCCTACAATTTGAGATTTGTCATCTGTTGATGTGTGTAAATCTTTTGCTTCTGGTGGAGCTTCTTTCAGTAAATTAAGCCCGTATTTTTTCCCGTACATGTTGTAAAACATAATCCAACTCATAAATCTATATGGATCATCTTTTTTTATCCAGCCTTTAGCGCCAGTCGAATTATTATAGATTACCTGAACCCATTCATCAGTTTCATCTGTCACAGCTAAAAAGCCAAGATTTTTTTCAGGTAAAAATACTATAAATAAATCGCTAGCCTTAACGCTTTCTGGAAATATCTTATTGCCAATCCAGCTGATACTGTGTACGATATTTGAAGAAGCATAAGGTTCTTTATATAAAACGATTTCACTTGGGGCTTGGTATAGTCCTAGTGTATTTGTATGTTCAATACTCACATACTGAGGGACAACATTTTCACAAAATCCTTTTACCGGCATTAATAGTAAAATTGCAAGTATTAATAAAAATTTTTTCATATCGATACCTCGTATGTTTTGTATTTTTTTAATTTACAAAGTTTTATATTTATATATAAATCCCCCTTTAGCAACGGGTGGAACGGCTACGTTCCCTTTTTACATTTATCTGAAAAGTCTCGCGAACTATCCAAATGGCGGGTGGAGCGGCTACGCTCCTTTCTTACAATTACATAGAAAGTTTCACGAACTATTCAGGTGGCGGGTGGAGCGGCTACGCTCCTATTCGCGGAAACTTATTTCTGCATATGTTTTTTGAAGTTTTGCACGAACATTATTCATTTGACGTTCTATTACTTCATCTGTCAAAGTCGCATTTTCATCTTGCATTTTTATACGGAAAGCAAGACTTTTGAAACCTTTTTCAATATTTTCGCCTTGATATACGTCAAATACTTCGCTGCCTTTGAAGATGTTTTGTTGCACAGCACCTTTGATAACTTTTTGAATATCATCAAATGATACTTCTTCATTGATTACAAAAGCTAAATCTCTTCGAACTTCAGGGAATTGAGGTAATTTTTTGTATCTTACCGTATGTTCTTTGATAATTGAAATTATTTCATCGAGATTAATTTCAAACATGAATACATCTTGACCTTTAATTTTCAATTTATCTTTTAATAGTGGGTGAATTTGACCAAAGTATCCTATGCAAGTAAGGTTTTTGCCAAGCACATTAACTTTTGCACTTCTGTATGGGTGCATAAAATCAATATCTTCACAAGGAGTTAATTTAATTCGTTTTGTAACACCAAGTTCTTCAAACAATTTTTCAATAATACCTTTTAGTGTATAGAAATCTGTTTGAGTTTTCACTTGCCATTTAGAATTTTCAGTTTCACCTGTCAAAATTCCTGAAAGAATTCTTTCTTCTTTAACACCTGTTGATTTTTCATCTGCAGGAGCAATTATGTTGTAAATTTTTCCGATTTCGTATGCCCAGAATATTTTTTGTCCGTTATCGTAATTGTATTTCATGCAATTAAGAACGCTTGCTGCCATATTTTGTCTTAGCATTGTACATTCTTCACTTGCTGAATTTAGAACTTTTACTGCTTTTGATTCATCAAAAGTTTGCATATATTTATCAAGTAATGGCTTTCCGATTAATGATGATGTAATTATTTCATCTAAGCCTGATGCAAGCATTAATTCATTAACTTTTTTAATCACTTTTTCTTCAAGAGAAATTTCAGGAGTTTGAGTTTTGCTTGGCAATGTCGGAGTAATTTTATCATAGCCGTTAATACGAGCGATTTCTTCTATTAAGTCAATTTCTCGAGTTACATCTCCAGCTCTAAATGATGGAACTAAAAATTTAGCAGCAGCATCATTACCGCCAAGTTTTTTAAATCCTAATTTTTCTAAGATTGAAATACATTTATCAGAAGCAATTTCACATCCTAAAATTCGTTTTATTTGAGCATATCTTAGAGTAATTTCAATAGGTTCAAGTTTGTTTTCTCCTGCTTCAACAACACCTTCAATTTCAGCATCTGCGAGTTCTGTAAATAATTGCATTGCACGCATTAAAGCAGGTTTGATTGCTTCAATATCAACACCTCTTTCAAATCTTGCAGAAGCTTCTGAGCGGTATCCTACACTTCTTGAAGATTTTCTTGTAGTTGCTGATGGGAAATAAGCTGCTTCAAGTGCAACATTTTTAGTATTTTCGTCAATCTCAGAATTTTCTCCACCAAATACGCCTGCAAGACATACACCTTTATCTTTGTCGGCAATAAGAACGCTGTCATTTGTCAAAGTTCTTTCTGAACCGTCAAGAGTTATAATTTTTTCGCCTTCCTTTGCTCGTCTTATGCAAATATAACCGTCAAGTTTGTCTAAATCGAATGCGTGGAATGGAGTGCCATATTCAAGCATTACATAATTTGTAATATCAACAGCATTATTTATTGCACGAACACCTGAGGCTAATAATCTTTTTTGCATCCAATCAGGAGATGGTTTAATTTTTATATTTTTCAAAATGCCGAGTGAATAGTATTTGCATACGTCATTATCAATAATTTCAACCTTGAATTTATCAGTTGCTAAATCTCTAGTGCATTCAAGAGGTGAGAATTTTAGAGGTTTGTCAAAAATTGCACTTAATTCTCTTGCAATCCCGATTACAGACATCTGATCTCCTCTGTTTGCAGTTGGAGCAACATCAAGAATGTAGTCTTTATCAAAGCCTAATACATCTTCAGCATTTTCTCCAATTTTTACATTTGGGAATATTCTATTTAAGATAAGAATACCATCTTCTTCCTGATAATTACGTTCAGAAACTCCTAATTCATCAGCAGAACATAACATACCTTGAGATTCAACCCCTCTGATTACAGCAGGAGTAAGTGTAAACATTTCACCGGTTTTTCTATCCAATACTTGAGAGCCTACTGATGCATATGGAACAATTTGTCCTTCTGCAATATTTTGAGCTCCGCAGACAACTGTTTTTAACCCTGAACCTGTATTTACTGTTACAAGGTGAAGTCTATCAGAATTTGGGTGATTATCAATTTTTTCTATTTGAACGGTTTTTATGTTTGTAAATTTCGGCTTTAATTCTTCTACAGCTTCAACTTCCAAACCGCTCATAGTAAGTTCATGTGCTATTCTTTCAACTTCTATATCAGATAAATCTACAAATTCGTTTAACCAGTTTAATGATACTTGCATTTTTTATAATTCCCTCTCATTTAATAATTCTATACCTGAATAATACTACAAACGGGAATGATTGTAAATTATAAACCGAGTTTTTTATCAAGTTTGAAATAATGGATTAAATTGAAAATAGAAACAAGTTCATTATAAGTTTGGCAAAATTTTCCTTTATCATATAAAGTATCGCCTATATCACCGACTTCAAAAAAATCTTCATTATTTTCAATAAAAAGAGTAATATATTTATCTTTGATTACACAATGAATGTCCTCTGCCTGGAACACATCTTCAATATTTTTCAGCCTCTGCATAAATGACGGGGTTAAAATATATCGTGCCTCAACTTGATTGTCTGAAAAGATTTCATATAAATTATTAAATTCAGGGTCTTCCAGTGTTACCCTTTCCAATCCTCTCTTGCGGGAATAGGAATTTCCTTTTCGGGATAAAATGGTCATTCCTTCATAATTTTTGTTTAAAACCGTTTTAACAATTAAACCTCTGAAGTCAATAACAGAACTTTTACGCTCTCTGTGGCTTAATGAGGTTTCAGTTAAATATAAACTCATGCCGTTATAAAAACCTGCAATATTGTCATCATCCGTTTTGCTAACTGCATAAGGGAATAAACCATATTTTTTAATATCTCCAAGTGTTATAAGGCTGCTGCTGGTAAAAACGTTAAAATCCCCGAAAACAGACAGAATTTTTACCAGAAGTTTTGTTTTTAACTTGCCCTTAAACTTTTTGGACGTAACCATTGAGTCGCAAGCAAATATACATAAAATAACGATTGTAACGAACCATGCAATTAATAACCAAACAGGCAGTTTAACATAGGAAACCAAAAAGCCGCCGCAGATTAATAAAACTACAAAAATTTTTGAACATGTGTTGCCGAACTTCCACTTGTCATACAGTTTTAATCGTTCAGTTTCAAACGGTTCTATTTTTGGTAAGATTTCATTGTTATATAAATCATCAAATTTCTGTTTTAAAACTTTTTCTTCCATGATAAAAATTTTATTTTGTATTTGTATTTTTTCAATCAACCAGATATTGTATTTATGATATAATTCATTTATGAAAAGAGCTGTAATATTTGCACATTATGATAAAGATGGAATTATTAAAGATTACATTCTTTACTATTTAAAAGAATTAAAAACAGTTGCAGATACGATTGTGTTTGTATCTTGTTCAGATTTAAAAAATTCTGAATCTCTAAATGGTTTAGCTGATAAAATTATTGTTGAGCCGCATAATGAATATGATTTTGGATCTTACAAACGAGGTTTTTTATTTTTACAAGATAAATTAAATAATTATGATGAATTAATTTTTGCAAATGACAGTTGTTATGGCCCTTTGTATCCGTTAAAAAATGTTTTTTCGGAAATCGGAAATAGAAATTGTGATTTTTGGGGAATTACAAAAAATAATTTTGGATATAAAAAAAGTATTGGACATTTTTTTATTAAACGACCTCATATTCAAAGTTATTTTGTTGTAGTAAAAAAATGTATTTTCGAGAAAGATTTTTTTGCAGAATTCATGAAATCAATTACGCACCAACCAAATAAAAAATTAATTATTTCGAACTACGAAATAGGTTTGACAGAGTTGGTTTTAGGTAAAGGTTACAAATATTCGACCTTGATAAATGCTTATGAAAACATTAATAATATTGCAATTTTGAAATGGCGTGAAATTATAGAAAAACACAAAATGCCTTTTATCAAAAAATCATTGTTTGATTTAAAAAATACAGATGCAACTACTATTGAAAATTATGAAAACATACTTGGAAATTACCCAAAAACTTTGATTATAGTTCCTCGTGAAATTAACAGAAAAATTCCTTTTATATTAAAAAAAATTATATTTACAATTCTAGCGAACTTTCCTTTTGTAATAAGAAAACCTTTTGCAATTATGATAAATAAACTATTTCCTTTTATTAAAGATTAATTTTGTTAAAAATTTTTTTACTTGTTGTAATCCCCAAATAATTTGGGCGAATGGAATAAATATAAGTATTTTTATTTTTTTGTATTTTTTGAACATTTTGTAATACATTTCATTATGTATTTTATTCAAAGAAATATTATTGGAAGATTCTATATAGCTGTTTTTATGTAAACGCCATTTTGTGAGTTTTTCTGGAATATAGTAAAAGTTCCCAATATATGCAAGTTGAACCCATAGCCACCAATCAAGTAAACTGTCTATTGGTGGATTATAACTAATTTTTAATAAATCTTCTCGTTTTGCCATAACTGATGAAAAAGTAAAAATTTTATTACTTAAATAAAAATTATAAAACATGTTTTGTGGATAATTTTTATTCTTTAATAAAGTTCTAGTTTTTTTCAAAGCAATTGAAAAATCTTTGATTTTATTTTCATCTCCAAAAAATTCACAATCATTAAAAATTAAATTTAAGTCAGAATATTTTTTTATAATTTGAACTTTTTTTTCAATATTGTCAGGAGTAATTAAATCATCACTTTCTAAAAAGACAATCCATTCCCCTGTTGCACATTCAACTCCACGTTTTACTGTTTGTGCAAGCCCGAGATTTTTTTTATTAATAAATAATTTTATTCGTTCATCATTAAATGATTTTATTACATCAACAGAATTATCATTGGAACAATCATCTACAATAATCAATTCCAAATCATTATATGTTTGATCTAATACAGATTGAATTGTTTCTTTTATATAATCCTGATAATTATAACTTGCTGTGACAACAGAAATTTTCATACAATTATAATACAATAAACAAGATTGAATTATTGAATTTTGATGGCTATTTAAATAATAAAAAATCACCTTCTTATATAGAAGGTGATTTTAATTTATGTGTAAATTTTAAAATTTTATTATTTATTTTGTCGCAAATTGTTCATCTATTTTTGCGAATTTTGCTTCAATCATATTTGTGTATCTTTGGCAAGATTCTTTATCTTGAATCCAGTTTGGAAGGATTTCTTTTCTTGCTTTTGTTAAAGTTGCTTTTTCTCCTGCATTAGCATATTCTTTAACTGCTTTATATTGTTTTTCTGTTAAACCAGCATCTTCTAATACTTTAGATTTTTTGAATTTAATCGGGTCATATTTATCAAAAGCTGCTTTTGCATCTGCTATAGCTGTTTGTCTTTCTGCTTGAGATAAATTTATTGTATCTGCATTTTTTGCAAAATCTCTATGAGCTTCATTTGCAGCTTGTTCTTTTGAATAAGTTGCATAGCGTTTTTCTTGTAATTCTTGTGATTTTCCTGTAATTTTATCTTTTAATTTGCTAGCTTTTCCAGTGATGCTTTTCCAAAGTTTAACACCACTATCACCGATTGCAAAAAATACATTTTTAACTTGGTCAGCAAATCCTAATTTTTTGCCTTGTTCAGCTACAGCTTTTGTTAATTTACCTTTACCAACAGCAACACTTAAAGCTACATAAGTAGCAGCAAGTGCGGTACCTATACCAGCTGCAATTTTTGCATTTTTATTGTCTTTTTTGAATTCAAAATCTTTTCCTGCTTCAATATTGTCAGCATTTTTAATTAATTGTTTTTTGAATTCATCTTGAGATAAAGTTTTAATTTTACCTTGTGAATTTGTAACTTGGATTTTACCCTGTTGGGTCATTTCTACTTTGTTCCCGCCAATTGATAATGCAGGTCCGATTGTCATGTTGTTTGTCATAAACTTCTACCTTTCAAAATTTACACACTTTATATGTCTCCATGAAAACACGTCAAAGAAAAAAAATGCTAATTTTACATATTTATATTAACAAATATTTACAAAAAATACTACCCCTTATTTTAGGGGTAGTATTTAAGCTCTCTAAACGGATAAACCTCTATTAATCAAGTTTTTAAGCGTCTACGCTCCTCTATGAACAACCAGAGTATCCGCATTTCAAACAGATAAAGCAACCTTCAGCCATTTGAATTTCATTTCCGCATTCAGGACATTTTACTGTTTTAATTTCGCCTGTAGGTTCTTCAGAATCAATAGTTTCTTCAACTACTGTTTCTTCTACTTTAGCTTCTTCTGTTTTTTTCTTATCATCCAAATTCATTGGTTGGAATTGACGAGAATTATTTCTGTATACGGTGATACCTTTTAAGTTATTTTCATAAGCTAAAATATATGCTTCTTCAATATCTTTGCGAGTTGCATGTTCTTCAAAGTTAACTGTTTTAGATACCGCATTGTCTGTATGAAGTTGGAATGCAGCTTGCATTTTTACGTGCCAGTATGGAGAAACATCGTGAGCTGTTACGAAAATATGTTTTGCATCAGCAGGAACTCCATCTACATGAGCAACTGAACCTGTTTTTGCAATCTCTTTCATTAATTTTTCTGAATAGAAGCCATGTTCTACTGCATAATCCTTGAATATTGGATTAACTTCAAGCATTTCTGTTCCGTCCATGATTAATCTAGAAAATACTAGACCGAATAATGGTTCAACACCGCCTGATGCTGATGCAATCATAGAAATTGTACCTGTAGGAGCAATACAAGTTGTAGTTGCATTTCTTATACCTACTTTTGCAATTTGTTCATCTAATTCTTTCCATTGTTCGTCAGAAATTTTGCCTGCAGATTTTCCTTTGTATTTGTTATACAAATAGTTTGGAGAATCATATACACTGCCTTTGAAGTTATTAAATCTTCCTCTTTCTTTTGACAATTCAATTGATTCACATTTAGATTCGTAATCAATGAATTCCATAATTTGACCGGCTAATTTAGTTCCTTCCTCTGAAGCGTAAGAAATACCTAATTTCATAAGCATATCAGCCCAGCCCATTACACCTAAACCGATTTTTCTGTTGTTTTGAACCATTTCAGAAATTTGAGGTAGTGGGTAATTATTTACAGCGATTACGTTATCCAAAAATCTGATAGCAGTTCTTGTAGTTTCAGCAAGTAAATCCCAATTGATTTTTCCATCTTCTACCATTCTGCCTAAGTTAATAGAACCTAAATTACAAGCTTCATAAGCTAATAGAGGAACTTCTCCGCAAGGATTTGTAGATTCAATAGGTCCAACTAATGGAGTTGGGTTGTCACCATTCATTTTATCAATAAAGATAATCCCCGGTTCACCGTTTCTCCAAGCACCGTCTACAATCATATCAAATACTTTTTTAGCACTTAGTTTTCCTGCGACTGTGTTATTTTGTGGATTGATTAATTCATAATCAGTACCAGCTTTTAAAGCTTCCATAAATTTATCTGTAATAGCAACAGAAATATTAAAGTTATTTAATTTATTATTATCGCTTTTGCATTCAATAAAATCTAAAATATCTGGGTGGTCAACTCTTAAAATACCCATGTTAGCACCACGACGTGTACCACCTTGTTTAACAGCTTCAGTCGCAGCATTGAATACTTCCATAAATGAAACAGGACCTGAAGATACGCCCATTGTTGATTTAACAACACTATTTTTAGGTCTTAATCTTGAGAATGAAAAACCTGTACCACCACCTGATTTATGTATTAATGCAGTATTTTTTACGGTTTCAAAAATTCCTTCCAAGCTGTCTTCTACAGGGAGTACAAAACAAGCAGCTAATTGTCCTAATTCTCTACCTGCGTTCATTAAAGTAGGAGAGTTAGGCATAAAATATCTGCTGGTAATAGCTTTGTAGAATCTGTCAGATAATTTATCTACATCGCTTTGAGATTTACCAAATTTTAAATCTCCTGCAGCAATTGTATCTGCAACTCTTCTGAACATGTCAGCTGGAGTTTCTACGCATTTCCCTTCTTTATCTCTTTTTAAGTATCTTTTTTCAAGTACTTTAATCGCGTTTTCCGCTAAGTCTAATTTTTCCATGCATGTGCTGTTTGAATCCGTCACATTAACCTCCGTTTTATTATGTGTATTAATTATTAGTTTATATCCCCTTTTTAATATTAAAAATAAAAAGCATGTCTGTTTCTTTATTTTACACCAATAATAAAAAGCATGGCAAGGAAGTTTTTATCTCATTAAGATTTGTTACTCTATTTTTTTATAGTTTTATTAAAATTGTGATAGTTATATTACTACGAGTAGCATGTTTATAATATAATATTTCTTGAGGTATTACATTGAAACATTCGAAACTTACAGCCCTGATATTTATAGCATTAATTCTAGGTGTAATCGTAGGTCATTTTGCCCCTGACTTTGCGGTGAAAATGAGACCATTCGCAGTTATATTTTTACGAATGGTAAAAATGATTATTGCCCCTTTGCTTTTTGCAACTCTAGTTGTTGGAATTGCAGGTCATGGTGATGCTAAAAGTCTTGGAAAAATTGGGCTTAAAACAATTATTTATTTTGAAATAGTAACAACGTTAGCATTAGTTATTGGTTTAACGGTGGCTAATATATTTAAACCAGGAGTTGGTTTTGTAACAGGAAGCACTCCGCATGCAATACATATGCAAGAAGCAGGTTTGCTTGCAGCTACGCAGGCTCATACCTCAATAAGTGAAATGGTTACAAGTATTTTCCCTACAAGTATTATTGATGCAATGGCTCAAGGGAATTTGTTGCAAATTGTAGTTTTTTCAATATTCTTCGCACTTGCAATGGTAGCAGTCGGCAAAGCCGCAGAACCTGTTGTTAATATTTTGAATTCAGTATCTCAAATTATGTTTAAATTTACTGAATATGTAATGTACTTTGCACCTTTAGGGATATTTGGCGCGATAGCTTCAACTATTGGGGCGAACGGATTATCTGTTTTAAAAAGTTACTTTAAAGTAATCGGTGCAATGTATTTTGCTCTTGCAGTATTTGTGCTATTAGTTTTATTTATTGCTTGTAAAATTGTAAAAATATCATTTAGAGATTTGTTAAGAGCTGTACAAGAACCTGCTTTATTAGCGTTTACAACAGCAAGTTCAGAAGCAGCTTTCCCTAAAGCAATGGAAATTATGGAACGTTTTGGAGTTCCTAAAAATATAGTAGGTTTTGTAATGCCTACTGGATATACATTTAACCTTGACGGAAGTACAATTTATCTTGCGATGGGTGTATTATTCTCATCTCAAATTGTAGGAATTCATCTTGATTTGAATCAACAAGTAATTATAATGTTAGCATTAATGCTTACAAGTAAAGGTATAGCTGGAGCGCCAAGAGTTGCATTAATTGTACTTGCCGGAACCTTGGCAAGTTTCAATATTCCAATCCTTGGGGTTGCAATTCTTTTAGGAATTGATCAAATTCTTGATATGGGAAGAACTGCTATAAATCTAGTAGGTAATTGTGTAGCAACTGTTGTAATTGCTCGTTGGGAAAATGAATTTGATTATAATAAAATGCATGAATTTGTAAAAGAATCTAAGGCTGAAAGTCTTGGAAATGATATACAGCAAACAATTGGAAAAATAAAAGAGGGATAATTAAATATGGGTAACGAAACAAGTACAAAAACAGAATTTAAAGATACTCTTAACTTGCCTCAGACAACTTTGGCAATGAGAGCTAATGCGACTGTAAGAGAACTTGAAATCCAAAAGTTCTGGAACGAAAATGATATCTATAACAAAATTATTAATAACCGTGATAAAGCAAATAAATTTATTTTACATGACGGACCTCCATATTTGAGTTCTGAAAAAATTCACGTAGGTACAGCTCTTAATAAAATTCTCAAAGACATTTTATTAAAATATAAAGCTCAAGCAGGGTACTATACCCCTTATGTTCCTGGCTATGATGGTCATGGATTACCAATTGAAAACGCTGTTGTAAAAAATATTAAAGGTGGTAGAAACGCTCTTACTCCTTATGAATTAAGACAAAAATGCAGAGAATTTGCTCATAAAAACTTAAAAGGACAAGAAAGTGAATTCAAACGTCTTGGTGTTTTAGGAGATTGGGATAATCCATATTTAACTATTAATCCTGAATTTGAAGCTGAACAGGTAAGAGTGTTTGGCGATATGTACAAAAAAGGCTATGTGGAAAAAGGCTTAAAACCAGTTTACTGGTGTGCATCATGCGAAACAGCTCTTGCAGAAGCTGAAGTTGAATATGCTGATCATACATCTACTTCTATTTATGTAAGATTTAAGTTTGATGAAGAAAGTCAAAATAAGATAAATAATTTAATAGAAGGAACTAAAGGCAAAGATATTTATGCAGTAATCTGGACAACTACTCCTTGGACAATTCCTTCAAATATGGCAATCAGTATGCACCCAAGATTTGAATACACATTCTTTGAATACAAAGGTGATGTATATGTTGCTGCTCAAGAACTTTTAGGAAGTTTCTTAAAAGACGTTGAATGGGAAGAATCAGATATCAAAGTTATTGGTTCTTGTAAAGGTCAAGATTTAGAACTTTTAAATACAAAACATCCTTTAGTTGATAGAAAATCTCCGATAATTTTAGGAGAACACGTTACATTGGATGCAGGTACTGGTTCTGTTCATACAGCACCTGGTCATGGTCTTGAAGACTATGAAGTAGGCTGCAAATATGGTATTGAAGTATTCTCACCATTAGATAGCAAAGGCGTATGGACTGAAGCTGTTAAAGATAAAGATTTAGAAGGTGTTCCTTATTACAAAGGAAACTCAATTGTAATAGAAAAACTTCAAAAATGTGGAGCATTATTAGCTCAACAAGACATAAATCACAGCTATCCACATTGTTGGAGATGTAAAAATCCTGTAATTTACAGAGCAACTCCTCAATGGTTCGTAAAAGTTGATAAATTTAGAGAACAAACTTTAGAAGCTATTAAAGGTGTAAAATGGATTCCATCAAGCGGGGAAGCTAGAATTTCAAACATGGTTGCTGGACGTACAGATTGGTGTATTTCTCGTCAACGTGCTTGGGGTGTTCCTATTCCTGTTTTCTATTGTGAAGACTGTGGCGAAGTAATTGTGACAGATGAAACAATTGAAAATGTTGCAAAAATCTTTGAAAAAGAAAGTTCTGATGCTTGGGTTAAATATTCTGCAGAAGAATTATTACCTCAAGGATTTAAATGTCCAAAATGTGGAAAAACTCATTTCAAAAAAGAAAATGATATTATGGATGTTTGGTTCGACTCAGGTATTACATGGCGCGCAGTTGTAAATAAACGTTCAGAAGAATTGGGAACAACTCCTGTTGAAATGTATTTGGAAGGTTCTGACCAACATAGAGGCTGGTTCCAATCTTCACTATTGACATCTATTGCTACCCAAGGAATTGCTCCTTATAAATCTGTTTTAACTCACGGATTTGTATTCGGAGAAGATGGAAGAAAGATGTCAAAATCATTAGGAAACTACATTAGACCTGATGAAATTATTAAAACATATGGTGCAGATATTTTAAGATTATGGGCTGCATCAGTTGATTATAGAAATGATACAAAAATTGGAAATAATATTATTAAACAGCTTGCTGAAATTTTCAAAAAAACAAGAAATACATCAAGATTCTTAGTTGGAAACTTGTTTGATTTTGACCCTAAAAATGATTATGTAAAATATGAAGATTTGAAAGCAATTGATAAATTTGCTCTTCACAAATTAAATCATTTAATTGAAAGTGTAACAGAAGCTTTTGATAATTATGAATTTTACAAATATTTCCAACAATTGCAAAATTTTGCAGCTGTAGATTTAAGCTCATTCTACTTAGATATTGTAAAAGACAGATTATACACTGCAGGTAAAAAATCATTATCTCGCAGAGCATGTCAGACAGTTCTTTATGAAATTTTGCAAACATTAGTTAGAATGTTAGTACCGGTTATGCCTCACCAAGCAGAAGATATTTGGATGAGTGTCCCTGAATGTCAAAAAGACGGACTGGAAAGTATCTTATTATCAAGCTGGCCTAAAGCACAACCTGAATGGAACAATGTAGAATTAGAAGAAGATTTTACAAAAATTCTGAAAGCAAGAGAAGTTGTAACTCGTGCGATCGAACCTCTAAGAGCAGAAAAACAAGTAGGAAGCTCTTTAGAAGTTTCAGTATATGTAAAAGCTGATGATGATAGTGTATTGAAAGCAAATGAAGAAGAATTATGCAACATCTTCATCACATCACAAGCTTATGTGTGCTCTGAAAAACCTGAAAATGTGCTAAATGAATACACTGAAGAAGGTTACACTGTCTGGGTTACAAAAGCTGAAGGTGAAAAATGTGAACGCTGTTGGAAATATAGGAAATTAAATTCTGATGGTATTTGCAGTGAGTGCGAAGAAGCTATTAAATAGATAAAAAAGAGCCTTAAATAAAGGCTCTTTTTTATTATTACAAATTGTTAACATTTATAATTCTTTTTTAAAGATTTATATAAAATCTGCCGTAACCATGATTACGAGTACTATTTGAAAGGAAAATAGCTTCCAATAACAAACTAAAAGTTTACACAAAAACTTTACGGAAAGGGTAAAAACAATGGGAATGGCAGCATCACAAGCAAGATTACTAAGCATAACAGCCAGATTGACCAATAATGAAAATACTGGTCAAAGTATTTCCTATTCAAAACAACGTTTGTCTGATCAAACTCAACAAATTACAAATGAATATAATGAAGCTCTTTCTGCAACTAAATTAACTGTGTTAACAGGTTTTAACGGTGCAGAAGCAACTTATTCCGATATTTCATACAGTTTAATGACAGGGCCTCAAATGGCTGAAAATACAAAACAATATGTTGTAACTGATACAAAAGGCAGAATATTGGTTACAAACGATATTGCAAAAGCTTATGAAAAATCAAATGGTAATTATAACCAATTTTTAGCAAGTTTGACAGGTGCAACTGTCGCAACTAATGGAAAATCATATTCTCAATCAGATATTTCTGTTAACAGAAATGATGAAACTTGGAAAAAATTAGATGCAGACGGCAATGAAATTGATGCCTCTCCAGATGATCCGGATGCATATGATACAAATAGCAAAACTTTAGCTGCAAAACAAAAAATCCATGAAGCTTGGGATGCATATTTTGCAACTGTTGGTATCAATTTAGGCGATGATGAACATGATTTTGGTTTTAGTTGGAATGAGTTATATGTAACTAACGAAAACGGTGATTATGTTGACGCTAACGGTAATGTAATTACTGCAGATCAGGCTAAAGCAGGCCAAGGTGTAACTGCTGTCGGTTGCGGTTATGCAGGTTATACAGGTGTTGATGCAGATGGAAATAATATAAGCGGACCTATTAACTATGAAGGTACAAGTTCAGAATCAAGAGCATTATATGATTACGCTATGTCAATAACTGAAGCTTACTTAAGAGTAAACAGACCAGGTGAAAATAACTTTAATACAGAATTTAATGCAGAGGATTATAATACAGCTGCAAATAGTGATAATACAAACTTAATTAATTATTATAAAAATATATTTAATAAAATGCAGTCATCAGGTTACTTCACCTATACAAGCAAACCTGCAGAAGCTGATGAGAACCATATTTATTCAGATGAAGGTACAGGAACTGCCGGAACTGTTCAAAAATCACCGTTATATGATAATGTAACTTTTGAAGATGCTCTAAGAGACGGTTCTTTAAGACTTGAATATTATTCAACAACAGATAAATCATTCAAATCAACAACTATTTCAGAAGACACATGTATTCAAGAAGTTGCGGATGAAAGAGCTATAGCTGAAGCTGAATCTAAATATAACCAAGATATGACAGATTTAGAAAATAAAGATAAAAAACTTGATCTTGAATTGAAAAAACTTGATACAGAACACAGCGCATTACAGACAGAATATGATTCTGTAAAAAATGTTGTAGATAAAAACGTTGAAAATTCATTTAAAACATTCGGTTAATAATAAAAAAGACCTCTTAAAATTAAGAGGTCTTTTTTTTATATGAATAATTGAATTCTTATTCTTTACCAACATTTCCTGATTTTTCGATAATTTCTTTTTCGATATTTGCAGGAACTTGTTCGTAGCATTTGAATTCCATTGAGAAAGTACCACGACCTTGAGTGTTAGATCTCAAATCAGTTGCGTAACCAAACATATTAGCAAGAGGAACTAATGCTCTTACAATTACGTTACCAGTGTTACCCACAGGTTCTTGACCTTCAACACGTCCACGACGTCTTGAAATATCACCGATGATTGTACCTGTGAATTCATCAGGAATTTCAATTTCAACTTTCATCATAGGTTCAAGGATACAAGGTTGAGCTTTTCTGCAGCCTTCTTTAATAGCCATAGAACCAGCGATTTTGAATGCCATTTCAGAAGAGTCAACTTCGTGGTAAGAACCATCATATAACTCAACTTTAACGTCAATCATTGGGAATCCTGCTAAGATACCACCTTCAAGAGCTTCTTCCATACCTTTTCTTGCAGGTTCGATGTATTCTCTAGGAATAGCACCACCGACAATTTTGTTTTCAAATACAAATCCTGCATTTTCTTCAGCTGGAGAAATTCTAACTTTAACGTGACCATATTGACCTTTACCACCTGATTGACGGATGAATTTAGAATCTTGGTCTGCGTTTCCGCGGATAGTTTCACGGTAAGCTACTTGAGGTTTACCGATGTTAGCTTCTACTTTGAATTCTCTTAACATACGGTCAACAATGATATCAAGGTGAAGTTCTCCCATACCAGAAATGATTGTTTGACCTGTTTCTGTATCTGATTTAACTCTGAATGAAGGATCTTCTTCAGCAAGTTTTTGTAAAGCAATACCCATTTTATCTTGGTCAGCTTTAGTTTTTGGTTCAATAGCAACCGAAATTACAGGTTCTGGGAAAGACATTCTTTCTAAGATGATAGGAGCTTTTTCATCGCATAATGTATCACCTGTAGTAGTATCTTTCAAACCTACAGCTGCACAGATATCACCTGCGTATACTTCTTGTTCTTCAAGTCTTTGATCTGCATACATACGAACTAATCTTGCGATACGTTCTTTTTTGCCGTTAGTAGCATTTAATACATAAGAACCAGAAGTGATTACACCAGAGTAAACTCTTAAGAAAGTTAAACGACCAACATAAGGATCTGTCATAACTTTGAATGCTAAAGCAGAGAATGGTTCTGAATCAGAAGAATGTCTTTCTGTTTTTGTTCCATCTTCTAATTCACCTTCGATAGCTTTTACATCAACTGGTGATGGCATGTAATCAACAACTGCGTTTAATAATAATTGAACACCTTTGTTTTTGAATGCTGTACCACAAGTTACAGGTACAATTTTGTTATCACAAACAGCTTTTCTTAGGCCAGCTTTTAATTCATCAACTGTAATTGATTCAGGATCTTCGAAGAATTTTTCCATTAAAGCATCATCTTCAGAAGCAATAGCTTCAACCATAGCTTCTCTGTATTCTTTTGCTTTTTCTAACATATCTGCAGGGATATCTTCTTCTTTAATATCTGTACCTAAATCGTTTGTATAAATTTCAGCCTTCATTGTCATCAAGTCAACAAGACCATTGAATTTATCTTCAGAACCGATTGGTAATTGGATAGGTACAGCGTTAGCACCTAATCTGTTTTTAATTTGGTCAACAACTCTGTAGAAATCAGCACCTGTTCTATCCATTTTGTTAACGAATACCATACGAGGTACTTCATATCTGTTAGCTTGTCTCCAAACTGTTTCTGATTGAGATTGAACACCACCTACAGCACAGAATACTGCAACTACACCGTCTAATACACGTAAAGAACGTTCTACTTCGATTGTGAAGTCAACGTGCCCCGGTGTGTCGATAATGTTGATTTGGTGTCCTTTCCATTCAGCAGTTACAGCTGCAGATTGGATTGTAATACCTCTTTCACGTTCTTGATCCATGAAGTCTGTTACTGCAGCACCATCATGAACTTCTCCGATTTTATGAGTTTTACCTGTGTAAAACAAAATACGTTCAGTTGTAGTGGTCTTACCAGCATCGATGTGAGCGGCAATACCAATGTTTCTGATTTTTTCTAATGGAGTTTTTCTTGCCATTTTTGTTTTTTCCTTTTTTATATTGTGTACATCGCTATTATATTTTTAGCCTCAATAAAAATTATCACACAAACATGTATTTTTACAAAACAATTTATTTGTAATTTTTAATATTTGCAATATAATTAGGATTATGAAAACTAAGGAAAAAGATTTAACGACGGCTGAAATTGTAAAAGAAACAGATTTAAAACACATTGCAGTTATTATGGACGGGAATCGCCGTTGGGCAAAAGAAAAGAATTTGCCGTCTGCAATGGGACATAAAAAAGGTGTAGATGCATTAAAAACAACTCTTAGAGCCTGCAAAGATTTTGGTATCAAATATCTTACAGTTTATGCTTTTTCTACTGAAAATTGGAAAAGAAAAAAAGAAGAAGTTGACTTTTTAATGGAACTTTTAGCAATTACTCTTACTAATGAACTTGCAGAAATGCATTCAGAAGGTGTTGTAATAAGTTTTATAGGTGATATTTCAAAGTTAAGCGATAAGCTTCAAAAAATATTAGCTAATTCTGTAGAAACAACAAAAAATAATACAGGTGTTCATTTGCAAATTGCATTTAACTATGGAGCTAGAGATGAGATTGTTCATGCAGTAAAGTCAATTATTGCCAAAGGAGTTAAAGCCGAAGATATTACAGAAGAAATGATTTCTGAAAATCTTTATACAAAAGGAATTCCTGATCCTGATTTATTGATTAGGACAGGGGGAGAAAAAAGAATATCAAATTATCTATTATGGCAAATAGCATATTCAGAAATATTGGTAACCGATGAATATTGGCCGGAATTCGGGCGTGATTCTCTTGCGGAAGCTGTTGAAGAATTTAAAAACAGGCAAAGAAGATTTGGAAAATAACAATGAAAATAGTTTTTGCAACCGGTAATGCTCATAAATTAAAAGAAATACAAGAGATCGCAAAAGATACAGGTATAGAATTTATACTTCCTGGTGATGGTTTTCATCCAATTGAAAATGGTGAAACTTTTGAGGAAAATTCTTTAATAAAAGCAAAGGAAGCAGCAAGGGTAAGTCGTAAAATATCTTTGGCAGATGATTCAGGCTTGTGTGTTGATGCTTTAAACGGAGCTCCTGGAATTCATTCTGCGCGATATGCTGAAACTCCACAAGCAAGAATTGATAAACTTTTAAATGCAATTAATGGAAAAGCAATCAGAAGTGCAAAATTTGTATGTGCTATGACACTTGTAGATAAAAATGGTAACATCTTATTCCAAACCCGTGGAGAATGCTTTGGGAAAATTGCCGAAAAACAATCAGGTATTAATGGTTTTGGATATGATCCTATTTTCCTTACTAAAGATACTGATTATAAGCTTACCATGGCAGAAATGTCTGAAGATGAAAAAAATAAGATCTCTCATCGAGGAAGAGCATTAAGAAAAGTTTTGGAATATTTGCATAAATAAATTTTGCAATTTTAATTAATAAAAAAAAGACCGGCGTGAAAAGATTTTCCGGTCTACAAAAAGATTCGATTTATTTATATACAAGTTTTTATTATTTGCTATACAATACAGCCTTTGCAGGAATTGTACTTGGTAATATTGTTTGATCATAGAATACAACAGGATAAACATCTGTAGGGTTTTTAATTTCACAGTCAGTTCCATCTGTAGCATCTTTATTATCACATTGAACAACTCTGTTAGGAGCTTTAATACCATTTACATCAATGAAACCTTTACAGATTTTTTCAGTAGCTCCATCAGCTTTTGTACAATTTATAGCAGCTGCTGGATCATAAGTAAACATAATTCCATCATTAAAGAATAATGTAGTATTACCTTCTGCAATTGTACCAGCAGTCATTCCTTGTAAAGCACCGCTACCAACAGATACCTTATATGGATCCCCTTTAGCATCTGTAATTGCGTTACTTGTTTCTGCACATCCTGTTTTACATGCGCTTCTAACAACATTCATACGACTTTCAAACATATCTTTTAATACATAAGTTGAGTTATCCGCATCCGCAAAGTTCCATTCATCAAGAGCCACGTTCAAAGTAACAGCTTGAGAAATAGCGGATAATGCTTTTTTGTATGCTGCTTTATACTGTGCACCATTTGTTTGGTTCATCAATGTAGGCATAGTCATTGCAGCAACTACCCCGATAATACCTAACGTAATCAGTACTTCAGCTAATGTAAAGCCATCTCTAATGTTTGATAATCTCATAATCATTTCCACCTTTCTTATTTGTATACATGAATATTATACGATATATATATCAATTTGTCAATATTATTGATGTATATATCATTATATCATTTTAAACTTGTCTATATATTTTATTAGAGGAATAAATGAAATTAGATAAAGAAATAATTGGGAAGAAAATTCGTCAAATTCGTGTAGAAAAGGGAATTTCGCAAGAAGCTCTTTCTGAAAAAATTGATATTTCTCCACGCCATATGTGTACTATTGAAAATGGGAATTCGTTTCCTTCGATAGAAACTTTTGTACGAATTGCACAAATTCTTGATATAGATATCAATGAATTTTTTAATTTATCCCCTAATACTAACGATGCACTTAGAGAAGAAATTTATAATTTGGTTCAAACCTCGACAATTAAGGAACTTTATCTAATTAAAGATATAATTAATTCTATTCACTCGAATAGAAAGTTATAGTTTATACAGTAGGGCTATTTTGTATTTATTTTTGTTGACATGGGGTATCTTTGATAGTAATATAATTGTTGCAAAAACAACATAATTATGACTAGGGAGAGATAATGAAAAAAAATATAATAATATTCTTGTCTGTAATAATAGGCGCAATACTTTTGCGTTATGGATTTTCGGCATTTTCAAACTTTATGCAAAGTAAAAATATGATGAATAAACCTGCACCAAATGTATCAATTCAGGAAATTCAAAACGAAAGTGTAATCAGAAGTTTTGAGGCGCCTGGTAGGGTTGTATCTAAATATCGTGTAGATGTGCTTGCTCGTATTTCAGGATATTTGCAAAAAAGTTATTTTAAAGAAGGCGATTATGTAAAAGCTGGACAGGTATTATTCTTAATAGAACCTACTGAATATTCAAATGCTGCAAATGTTGCGGGAGCAAATGTAAAAAATTTAAAAGCACAACTTGTGTATGCCGAAAAACAATTAGCTCGTGCAGCAGAACTTGTAAAAAAAGATTATATAGCTAAAGCTCAATATGACCAGTTATTATCTCAAAGGGATGCTTTAAAAGCTCAATTAGCTTCAGCTCAAGCATCTTATAATGATGCAAACAGAAATCTTGGATATACAAATGTAAAATCTCCTGTTAATGGAAAAGTTGGGATTATTAATGTTACAGTAGGGAACTATGTATCTCCAAGTTCAGGTGCTTTGACAACAATTAACAGTACAAACCCTATTTATGTAACTTTCCCGTTAGATTCAAATGATTTTCAAATTTTAGCAGATGCAGATCAAGCTAATAATAAAAATAGAAAAGTTGAATTAATCCTTGGTGGTGGACGTAAATATCCACTTAATGGGGTTCAAGATTTTCAAGACAACAAAGTTGATCAATCAACTGGTACTGTAACAATGAGGGCTACATTTGAAAATCCTAATAATGAGTTAATTCATGGAGAATTTGTAACAGTTAAATTATATTCAAATAATCCTGTAGAAGTTCCAGTTGCACCTGTTACTGCAGTTCTTGAAAACCAAGCAGGTAAATATGTCTATAAGCTTGATGAAAATGATATTCCTCAACTAACTTATGTGAAAGTTGGAGAACAATCTGGTGATAATTGGATAATTAACGAAGGATTGAAAAAAGGTGATCGTATAGTAATTGAAGGTTTGCAAAAAGTTACTCCTGGTAAACCTGTAAAAATAATTTCTCAAGAAGAGATGATGAAATTGAAAAAAGAACAAATTACAGAAAATAAAAAAGAAAATAAATAATAAAAATATAAAATAAAGGGATATGATGGAAAAAGAAAAAACAGGCAATTTATTTATAAAACGTCCAAAACTAGCTATCGTAATATCATTAGCAATTATGCTTGCGGGTATGTTAATGATTACGGCATTACCTTTGGAAGAATACCCCTCAATTACCCCGCCTCAGGTAGTTGTAACTGCAACATATGCAGGTGCAAGTTCTGACGTTGTAGAAGATACAATTGCAGCACCGGTAGAAGCTCAATTGAACGGTGTCGAAGATATGATTTATATGTCATCTACATCTCAAAATGGTCAATATCAATTGACATTATATTTTGAAATCGGTTCTGACCCTGACATGGCAGTAGTAAACGTTCAAAACCAATTGCAATTGGTTACTCCACGTTTACCTGAAGAAGTTAGAAGATATGGTCTATCTGTAAAAAAATCAACCGGTGGTCCAGGCTTAATGATGATATCTATCAGCTCCCCAACTAATACATATGATTCTTTATATATTGCAAACTATGCATCTATTTTTATTAAAGATGAACTTGCGCGTATTAAAGGTGTAGGTAAAGTTCAAGTTTTCGGATCAAAAGATTATTCTATGAGAATTTGGCTTGATGCAGCTAAAATGGCAAACCTTGGAGTTTCTGTATCTGAGGTAAATGCAGCAATTCAAAACCAAAACACACAAGTTCCTGCAGGTGATTTGGGTGTTGAACCTATGAAAAATAAGCAGATGATTAAGCTTACAATGAGAACAAAGGGGAGATTAAAAGATGTTTCAGAATTTGAAAATATTATTATCCGCTCAAAAACAGATGGTTCTCAAATCAAATTAAAGGATATTGCAAGAGTAGAATTAGGTGCAGAAAGTTACTCATATTTCTCTAGAATTGGCGGTAAAGATACTGCAATGATTTCAGTAAGTCAATTGCCTGAAGCTAACGCAATAGATTTATCAAATAAAATCAGAGCAAAAATGGAAGAATTAAGTAAGAGTTTCCCTCAAGGTATTGAATACAAAATACAGCGTGATGAAACTGAATTCGTTAGAGAATCAATTAAAGAAGTAATTAACGCAATTGCTTTAGCTATCGTACTTGTAGGTATTGTAACTTATATGTTCTTAGGTAGTGCAAGAGCTGCTTTAGTTCCATTCTGTGCAATTCCAGTATCATTAATCGGGGTATTTATATTTATGAATATTCTCGGCTTTTCTATAAACCTGTTAATTCTATTTGCTTTGGTACTTGCAGTAGGTCTGGTTGTTGACGATGCAATTGTTGTATTGGAAAACACACAAAGACACATTCAAGAAGGTAAAAATCCTGTAGATGCAACAGAAGTTACTATGAAAGAAGTATTTGGTGCAGTACTTGCAACTTCTTTAGTATTAATGGCAGTATTTGTGCCTGTTTCTTTTATGGCAGGTATTACTGGACAAATGTTTAGACAATTCGCTTTATGTATCGCTTCATCAATAGGTTTATCTACATTAGTCGCACTTACTTTAGCACCTGCTTTATGTGCAATGATTTTAAAATCAGGTGAAGAAAAAGCTGATTTTGAATTTATTCAAAAATTCGATGATTGGTTTAATAATGTAAGAGATAAATATTTAGAAGGTGTAAAAGTATTTATAGATTCTCCAAAAATTACTATTAGTTTATTTACTGGAATCATAATTTTTACATCTGTAATGTTTTATTTGATTCCGAAGGGATTCTTACCAACGGAAGATAAAGGTGCAATTTTTTCTCAAATTCAGCTTCCTGACGGATCTTCTGCTTCTAGGACAGAGATGGTTGCTGCTGAAGTTGAAAAAAGAATATTAAATATGGATGGAGTTGATACAACTATTACTTTAGTTGGTTATTCCGGAGAAAATACTGCGTTAATTGTTGCCCAATTAAAAAATTGGTCAGAACGTAAAAGTAAAGATCAATCAATGCAGAGTATATTAACTAAAATTAAAAAGGAATTTGCAAATTATCCATCTGCAACAATTGCATCATTCTCTCCTCCTTCAATTTCAGGTTTAGGTATGTTCGGAGGTTTTGAATACCAATTGCTTGATAAAGGAGATAGAACTCCTCAAGAATTATACCAAGAAGCTCAAAAAATAATTGGGGAAGCAAATAAAAATCCTGCTTTCCAAATGGTATATACTTCATTTACAGCTGATTTGCCACAGTTGCTTATAAAAGTTGATGAAGATAAGGCACTTGCACAAGGTGTTGATATTTCAGAAATTTATAGTGCATTATCTGGATATTTCGGTAAATCTTACGTAAACGACTTTAACAAATATGGCCGTGTATACCGTGTATACTTACAAGCTGATGATGAATTCAGAGAAAAACCTGCTGATATAAATAAAATTTATGTTAAAAATAAACTTGGTACGATGGTCCCATTATCATCTGTTGTAACTATCAGTAATATTGTAGGTCCTTACAGTTTAACAAGATATAATATGTATCCTGCAATCACAATTAACGGACAGGCTAGAAATGGTGTAAGTTCAGGTCAGGCAATGACTGCAATGGAAAATCTTTCAGATGAAATTTTACCGAAGGATATGGGGTATGCTTGGTCTGGAAGTTCTTTGCAGGAAAAAGAATCAAGCGGTCAAATCGGACCTATATTAGCAATGTCACTTGTATTTATTTACTTGTTCTTAGTAGGTCTATATGAGAGCTGGATGCTGCCGATTGCAGTATTATTAATTTCACCTGTAGCTTTGGTTGGTGCTCTATTCTTCCAATATGTAGCAGGATATTCTCTCGACTTGTATTCACAAATCGGGCTTGTTATGTTAATTGGTTTGTCTACTAAACAGGCTATTTTAATTATTGAATTTGCAAAAGATGCCCATCAATCTGGGATGAGTATAAAAGATTCTGCGATGCAAGCTGCAAAATTAAGATTTAGAGCCGTTATGATGACCAATATTGCATTTATCTTAGGTCTTTTACCATTGGTATTTGCTAAAGGTGCTGGTGCTGCTAGTAGAAATTCTGTTGGTATGACTGTATTTGGTGGTATGATGGCTGTTGCATTCATCGGTACTTTTTTAGTTCCGGCATTTTTCGTAATGGTTGAAAACCTTAAAATCTATATTGGACAGAAAGCTAAAACATTTAAGAAAAAGGATAACTAAATGTTGTTGAAAAGAATAATATTATTAAGTTTAATAATTAGTTTTATAAATATAAATACATCTTTAGCCTATGATATCGGAAATGAGGTTAATGAAAAAGAATACCCTTCTGCAGATGCAGTATTACCAAAACAAAACGATAAAGCTGATTTTGTAATCGAGGGATCTGTTGAAAAAAATATAGATATGACCTTGGATAAATGTATAGAATTAGCACTTGGTAATAATCCTCAAATAAATGCAGCATTCCATGATATATTGGCTTCTGATGCAAGAATTAAGCAGGTATGGTCAAATTACTTTCCCCAAGTAAGTTGGCAGACTGGTTACACTAGAATAAGACAATTACAATTATCAGATGCTTTAGGTAAAAACTTAACATTTAACTATTTTATTTTAGGTCAGGTAACTTTACAACAAATGTTATATGACTTTGGTGTTACGCAAAACCAAGCAACAATTAAACGTTTGGATTATGAAGCATATAAGACAACTCTAGGTGCAACTATTAATGATGTTATTTATCAAACAAAAGATGCTTATTACAATCTTTTATATGCTTTTGAGAATAAGCGAGTAGCAGAAGATACCGTAAATAAATTTGAAATGTTTTACAATCAAGCAAAAGCATTTTACGAAATCGGTATGAACCCAAAAGTTGATGTAACTATTGCAGAGGTTAATCTAAGTAATGCCAAATTGCAACTAATCCAAGCAGATAATGCTGTTAATCTCGCAGTGGCAAGATTAAATAATGTAATGGGTGTACCTTTTATTGATAAATACAATGTACAAGAACGTTTAAAATATCAACCTGTAGATGTAACCTTCAATCAATCAATAGAAATTGCAAGAGATGCAAGACCTGAATTAAAATTAGCAGAATTAAAAGTTGAAAGCGCAAATCAAACACTTAAACTTGTAAAAAAATCATATTTCCCAACTTTGTCAATTGAAGGGCAATTACAAATAGGTGGTAAAAGTTGGACGTCTAACTATGGTTATAACCTTGGTGGATATTTGAATTTCCCGACAGTTAACGGTATGTTGATTAAAAATGAAATTCAAGAAGCAAGATACTTGTATGACAAAGAAATAGCAAATGCAAAAAATACTCAAAACCAGATTTATCTAGAAATTCAAAATGCGTATTTGATGCTTGAAGAAAAGAAAAATCAAATGCCTGTTGCAATGCTAGGTGTAAAACAGGCTAAAGAAAACTATGAATTATCATATGGCAGATACAGAGTAGGTGAAGCAAATCCGACAGAATTGAAAGATGCTCAAATCAATTATCAACAAGCACAATTAAGTTACTATAATGCTCTTTATCAGTATAATTCAGCAAAAGCATCACTAGAAAAAGCTATTGGAAAAAATTTAGTACCTAATGAATCAGATATTGTAGAATTAGGAAAATAAATTTTTAACAAATGTTAACATTATCTAATTAAAAAAAGCAATTTTTTTAACTCGATATACTTTATATATATGTAAGAGATAAATAAAGAGAGAGAAAAGAAAATGTTACCAACAACTGCAGAATCAAATAATAATACAAGTGGAAACGGACAATTTGGTTCTTTAACAAGAAGAAAAAAACAAAAAGCTGAACATAAAGAATTCAACATTGAAGATTATAATTATCTTGCACAAACTGACAGGAGAATGCGTTTCAATAATTCAAAAGACCCAATTTATTATGTATTTGATGTTATTGAAAACAGGCCAATCTCAACTTTGGCAAAAGAATTTGTAAAAGACTCATTCTTTGAAATAACAAATTTTGTATCAAAAGTCGTTAGATAATCAATAGGAAATTAGGAAAAAGGAATATTTAAAAGATGGTAATAACAAACCATCTTTTTTTATTTTATTCATAAACAAAAAAACCAACATTTCTGTTGGTTTTTTGTTGTATATATTTGAAAATATTAACGTTTTGAGAATTGGAAACGTTTTCTAGCACGTTTACGACCGTATTTTTTACGTTCTTTAACACGTGGGTCACGAGTTAGAAGTCCTTCTAAACGTAAAACGTTTTTGTATTCTTCATTAGCTTTAACTAACGCTCTTGAAATACCATGTCTGATAGCTCCGCATTGAGCAACAACACCGCCGCCTACTGCTTTTACTCTTACATCATATTTTTCTTGATTGTCAGTTAATACTAAAGGTCTGTATACTAACATTTCAATTGCAGGTCTGTTTCCGATATAATTTTTTAATGTTTTACCGTTAACGAAGATACGACCTTTACCTTTTACAAGTTTAACAACTGCGATAGAGGTTTTTCTACGTCCTGTAGCCATAATTTTTTTATCTGCCATTATTTAGCCTCCTTTTCCAACACGATTGGTTTTTGAGCAGCGTGTGGATGTTCGCTTCCGTTGTATACTTTTAATTTAGTGAATTGTGTATCACCTAAAGTATTATGTTGAAGCATGCCTTTTACTGCTTTTTCAATCAGTAATCTTGCATCTTTTTCACGTAATTCTTTTACGCTAGCTGATTTTAATCCACCAGGGAATCCTGTATGGTGATAATAAATTTTATCAGTTTCTTTTTTACCTGTTACCAAAACTTTTTCAGCATTGATTACGATAACGAAATCACCTGTATCAACGTTTGGTGTATATTCAGGTTTATTTTTTCCTCTTAAAATATTTGCGATTCTAGTAGCTAATCTGCCAAGAACTTCTCCTTCAGCATCGATTAGATACCATTTTCTTTCAACTTCTAGAGGTTTTGCTGAATATGTTTTCATGCTTAGTCTCCATTTATATTTTGTTTAGTATTCTACTTTCATTAATGTCAACCCGTATGGACTGACTGTTTGTCCTGCTTTTGTTCTATCGCATATTTCAAGAACTTCTTTCATATGCTCAGCTTGCAGGTTATGTCCTTCTATTTCTAGAAGGGTTCCGACAATTGTTCTTACCATATTATATAGAAACCTGTTCCCTACAATATCGATAATAACTTTATCACCGTCTTTTTTGCATTCGGCTTTTTCAATAAAGCAAATTTTGCTTGGGTTTAGCGTTCCGGAGCTTTTGAAACTAGAAAAATCATGTTCGCCTAATAAATAATTTAGGCTTTTTTGCATTCTTTCAATGTTAATTTCATATTTAATTCTCATTAAATCGCCATCAAAAGCATTTTTATATTTACGATTAATAAATACATATCTGTAAAATCTTTTTTTAGCAGATTTTTGAGCATGAAATCTATCATCGACTTGTTCCAAATCACTGACGGAGATGTCTTTGGGAAGAATTTCATTAAGATGATAGACAAACTTTGAAGCAACAATAGGTTTGTCTATATCAAAATGAACTACCTGTCCTTTAGAATTGACGCCTTTATCAGTTCTTCCGGAAAAAATTGTCTTTATTTGTCGGTTATTATTTTCGGTATTCCCGAATATCAATGTACTAATTGCTTTTTCAAGTTCTCCTTGTATTGTCGGAGTATCTATTTCTTTGCCGTTTTCAAATTGGATTTGGCTTCCAGCATAATTTTTACCGATATACTGAACTTGAAGTGCGTAACGCATGGCTTATACCAATTGGATTAGAGCCATTTCAGAAGCGTCGCCGCGTCTTGGTGGTAATCTGAATATTCTTGTATAACCGCCTTGACGATCAGAATATTTTTTACCGATGATTACGAATAATTTTCTTAAAACTGTTTCTTCAGCTAATTTTTTATCAGCAGAAGGAGTTTCAAAAATTTCGCCTGTTGCTAAATCAATATATTTTCCAGTTTCTTTGTCAAATATAAATTTAGCTGCTTGACGACGTGCGTGTAAGTCGCCTCTTTTTGCAAGGGTGATAATTTCTTCAGCATATGGTCTTAAAGCTTTTGCTCTAGCCATAGTTGTTTTGATTTCACCATGTACAAAAAGTTCAGTTGCTAAAGAACGTAACAAAGCATCTCTTTGATCCTTTGCTTTTCCAAGCGTATGTTTTTTAGTTTGGTGTCTCATTTTTTTATTCCTTTATGTTTTATTATTATACTTCTTCTTCAATTTCAGGGTTTGGAGCTAAGTCTAGTCCAAAGTGGTGAAGTCTTTCTATTACTTCGTCAGAAGATTTCTTTCCGAAGTTTTTAATATTTAATAAATCATGTTCTGATTTTTTCAATAATTCAGCCATTGAATTGATACTTGCACGTTTCAAGCAGTTATATGCTCTTACAGAAAGTTCCAATTCTTCAATAGTCATTGTTGGAGTGTTTGTATCATCTTCAACTTTTTCTTCAACAGCTATTGATGGTGTAATTACAGGTTGACCTGTGATTGATGAAATTTGCATAAAGTGATCAATCAATAGATTTGATGCTTGGCTTAATGCATTTGTTACATCAATAGATCCGTTTGACCAGATTTCTAAAGTCAATTTATCAAAGTCGATAGAATCTCCAACACGAGTGCTTTCTACGTTATAGCTTACACGTTTGATAGGCATGAATGTTGCATCGATAGGAAGAACATCGATTGATGCACCTTTAGAATCTCTAGGTACATCGTGAGCTACATATCCTTTTCCTGTTTCTACAACGATGTCTGCGTGGAAGCTACCACCATCTGCAACTGTACAAATTAGCCAATCAGGGTTAACTACTTTTACACCTGCAGGAAGCTGAATATCACTTGCAAGTACTGCGCCCGGACGATCAACATCTATTCTTAAGTGTTGAGGTTCTTTGGAATCAGTTTTTACAACCAATCCTTTAAGGTTAAGCATAACATCGATAACATCTTCTAATACACCAGGGATAGCAGTATATTCGTGAGTAATACCTTCTATTCTTACAGATGTAACAGCAGTTCCTTCTAAGCTTGAAAGAAGTACACGTCTTAAAGAGTTACCAATTGTTGTACCGAAGCCTTTTTCTAATGGTTCAATTACGAATTTACCGTATTGTGAACCGTCAGAACTTGTTGTTGTATTAACACATTTAATTTTTAATTCCATTTTTTAATCTCCTAGTTGTTGTTAACTATTTGTTTTTATTGTTCGGGTTTAAAATTCATTATTTAGAATAGTACTCGATTACAAGTTGTTCTTTGAATTCAGGATCTAATTCTTCTCTTTCTGGAATTCTGTCGAAAGTGATTTTTAGAGCCTCTTTATCAATTGTCATCCAAGCTGGTGCACAAGCCATATCAATTAGTTCAGTTACACTTTTCAAAAATGCGCTGCTTTTTGATTTGATTGTGATTACATCACCTGCTTTAACTAAATATGATGGAATATCTACTTTTTTATCGTTTACAAGAACGTGACCGTGGTTAACGATTTGTCTTGTTTGTTTACGAGTGATACCTAATCCTGCTCTGAAAAGAACGTTATCTAATCTTGATTCTAAGATTTGTAAAAGGATTGTACCTGTTACGCCTTTTCTTCTTGCAGCTTCTTTATAATATTTAGCGAATTGTTTTTCACTTACTAAATAAGTAAATCTGATTTTTTGTTTTTCTGCTAAGTGAATAGCATATTCAGAAAGTTTTTTTCTAACAGCACCGTGTTGGCCTGAAGCTGTTTGTCTCATAGAAGTAGTTAATTTTCTGTTTGACAAATCTTTTACTTTTTTATTTCTGAATAATTTATTACTTGGTCCTGTATATCTAGCCATTTTGTTTATTTCTCCTTTTGTTTGTGATAGGGCATCTATGGTTTGCTGTTTTGGCTTTTAACGCAAGCCCCTATCTATTTGTTTCCTTTACTTAATTCGTCATTATACACGACGTTTTTTAGGTGGACGGCATCCGTTGTGAGGGATTGGAGTTACGTCTTTGATTAATGTAATTTCCAAACCTGCAGCTTGGATAGCTCTGATTGCAGTTTCTCTACCTGAACCAGGTCCTTTGATATGTACTTCAACTTTTTTCATACCTTGATCGATTGATTTTTTAGCAACAAGTTCAGCTGCTGATTGAGCTGCGAATGGTGTACCTTTTCTAGCACCTTTGAATCCTGTAGCTCCTGCTGTTGCCCATGCAATAGCATTACCTTGAGTATCTGTTGAAGTTACGATTGTATTGTTAAATGTTGATTGAATGTGTACAACACCTTGCAATACGTTCTTTTTTTCTTTTTTCTTAGTTTTTACTGGTCTTGCCATTTTTATTTCCTCTATTTTTAAAATTAATTATTTACTAAACTGTTTTCTTTTTAGTGATAGCTAAGCCTTTTTTACCACGTCTTGTTCTAGCGTTAGTTTTTGTTCTTTGTCCGCGACATGGAAGGTTGCGTTTATGTCTTAGACCTCTGTAAGATCCGATTTCTTGTAAACGTTTAATGTGTAAAGAAACTTCACGACGAAGGTCACCTTCAATGTGGTAGTTTGCTAATTCGTTTCTTAACAATTTAATATCTTCATCTGTTAAGTCATCTGTTCTTAAATCAGGTGAAATTTTTGTAGCATCAAGAATTTTTTTTGCTCTAGTCGGTCCGATACCGTAGATGTATGTTAATGCTATTTCCATTCTTTTGTTACGAGGTAAATCTACCCCTGCTAGTCTTGCCATTTTAATTTTTCCTTTCTTGTTGTTAGATTTTTTTTGATATGAGGCTTAAATTCTTCCTCACCATCTGCCGTTAAGCTCGCAGATTCAGCTTGTTTTTGTTGTGAATTAACCTTGTCTTTGTTTATGTTTTGGGTTTTCACAAATTACTGCGATTCTGCCTTTTCTTTTGATACATTTGCATTTATCGCACATTGGTTTTACTGATGATCTAACTTTCATTTTTCTTTCCTTTATATTGTGTTTGTACGTGAGATTTTTATTTATTTTAGGCGGAATGTGATTCTGCCTCTGCTTAAGTCGTATGGTGTCATTTCAACTTTTACTTTGTCACCCGGCAAAATTCTTATGAAATTTTTTCTGATTTTGCCTGAAATATGTGCTAAGATTTCGTGATCATTTTCTAGTTTTACGCGAAACATAGCGTTAGGCATTGCCTCTAAAATTGTACCTTCAAATTCTATAACGTCTTTTGACATATTTTCCTCATTTGGTTAAATTCGGCTGTTAAATATACACCTAATTTAGGCGCTATTATAATCTTACTTGCAAAATATTTGTTTGCAAGCGGTTTTGACATGTTTTTCATACAAAAAAAGTAACAAATTTATTGAGTGTTTTTCTAAAAACGCCACACTAACAATATTCGCTTGAATCTTAAAAAATCATTATTAAAGCAACTTTTCAGACTTTTGTAAATTTTTCTTAATATTTTTAATTATTTGTATTTTTAATTAAACAAAATAAAAATAATTAGTAATTCATTTTCCAACCTTCATCAATAATTCTTCCCGCACAGGATGTGTTGTGCATGAATCCCATCGGGGCGAAATTATCTGCTTTACAGCATCCTCTACATTCTTTCCAATATGGGAAATCTACACAGGTTGTTTCTTTGCATAGTTTGCTGCCACCTGGTACTATATATGGAGGATCTAGTATTACACCAAAATAAAAAATATCTCTTCCAAAGACATTTGGTCCTTTGTATCCATTGGTATCAATATAAAAGTGTCCTTGATTATTTACAGCAGTTGAATAACCTATTGGAAAAAAATAATAATTGAATATTATTGCTCCATTTGGCATAATAAAAATATTTCCAGAGTAATTTTTTTTATTACTTGGGTTTAGTATTTCTGTTGAATACTGGTAGTTCTCTGCTATTTGTAAATCTCCTTTAAAAAATTTTTTGAAATTGTTAAAAAATTTAGAGCATCTTGCTTCGCTATATTGGGGATCAGTTCCGCAACCGGCTCCACTTAAACTACGGAAAGTGTCGCTTTCCGCTAAAGATGTAGCCCCTTCACTGTTTGCCATCTGCGAAAAGCCATTTGTTAAAATGGTGTAATTTGCCTTTAATTGATTAACCCATACAATTCTTTTGTAATTCATGATTATTGTGGGTAAAGTAATTGCAGCTACTACACCAACTATTCCTAATGTAATTAATATTTCTGCTAAAGTAAATCCCTTATTCATACTCTATTCTCCAATGAGTAATACTACATTTTTGAACATAATAATGTTCATAAATACATTATTTAACATTTTTATATTCTTGTCAATAGTATAGGATATGAGATATGAAAGATGAAAGATTACTCCAATTAGGGCAAAAAATAAGATATGAAAGGTTAAAAAAGGGTTTAAGTCAAGAAGGCTTAGAAGAAAAATCTATGGTTTCAAGAAGAACTATCAGTGAAATTGAAAGAGGTAATGCTGATATTAGATATACAAATCTTTTACAAATTGCAGAGGCATTAAATATGTCTGTATCTGAATTATTAAATTTTAAATTATAATTATTAATTTTTTTTACAAATTTTATGTTTTTTGAAATTGGCTGGGAATAATATACTTAATATAAATAGATGCAATATTAAGGAGAGATTCTATGGCTATAAAAGTTGATGGAATACAATCGGAAGATGAGTTAAGAAAAGCGCAGGCGGCTGCTCAGGCTCAGGGTACATCTATTACTAATTACAATGAGTGGGCGCAGATTTTACAAGAATTTCAAGAAAACGGTATAGAATCTACAGGGTCATATTCTGGAGATAAAGCTCGAATGCAAGAAATTCAAGCTGCGATGCAGGAATATGCAGCTCAATTACAGGAGCAAGAAAAAGTGCAGCAGAATTCTCCTGACAATAAAGAAACTGAAAAAGTTCAAAAATCGTCGGAAACGGATAGAAATCAAGAATTGAAAGCAACTGTCGCAAATGCTACAAGTTCTCAGATTATGGCAGATTATATGAAATATTATCACTTATTAATGTAATAAAAAATCACCTTTTAAAGGTGATTTTTTAATTAAAAAGTTTTCAAGCGATTTAATGGCCAGAATAAAAATACAGCTCTACCAATAAATCTGTCTTCAGGTAATAACCCCCACCAGCGACTATCATATGAATTTCCTCTATTATCTCCCATCATTAAATATTGATGTTCTGGAATTATAATAGGACCACAGATCATATCTTTAGTGCATGGTTTTCCATAATATTCACTCATAATATATGGTTCATTAAGAGGTTCATCATTTATATATACTCTACTTTTACCGTCTTTATCTGTTTTTATTTCAAATTTATCTCCAGGAGTTCCAATTACTCTTTTTATATAAGCAACATCTTTGCAGAAAAATCCAGTAAGACGAGAAAAAATTTTCCAAGGTGTATTTTTTAAAACTTCAAATGGAGGGTAAAATACCATTATATCTCCGCGTTTTGGAGTTTTGTAAAATCTTGAAAATCTTTCAACTATAATTCTATCGCCTTCAATAAGAGTTGGGCGCATTGATGCTGAAGGTATCCAGCGTATTTCTCCAATAAAAAATCTTATTATAATAACCATTACAACAACAAATACTATTGTTTCAATGGTCTCTCTTACCATTGGATTGATTTTTAGGTAGTTTTCTTTGATTTTTTTTATAAATTCTTTAATTTTATTCATTTTTAAGATGTCCTAAAAGCTCTATTATTGCTATTTTATATTTGTTTTCTTCTATATGTTTTATTGCTTGATATGCATTTTCTATGTAATTATTTAACAAAATCTGACTTTTTTCAATACCATTTGTATAATTTTCTGTATTCCCTGCGTAAATGATAGGTGCTGTATAGATCCCATCTTTAATATCTGTTTTAGAGGTTTTTATATTGATAATGTCATCTCTTATTTGGAAAGCTATCCCAAAATTTTTTGCGAATACTAATGCGTTTTCATTAGAATTGGCAAGAAGTAAGCTCCCGCAAATAGCTGTTTCGAATAATTTGGCTGTTTTTTGTTCTGTTTTTTTTATGTAATCTTCTATTGTAGGGATTTTAAATTTAGAAAATTGTTGATTTATTTCCCCTTTAGTCATAAAAGATAGTGTTTCTGCAAACATTTCTACTATTTTTATAGAGTTTAATTGTGCAATATAATTTAGTGCTAGAGATAAGATGTAATCTCCTGAAATTACTGCGAGTTTATTATCAAATTCATTATTAATTGTTTTTGAGTTTCTTCTAATATTACTTTCATCAATTACATCATCATGAATTAATGATGCATTGTGTACAAGTTCAATTGCTGTTTGTAATATTATTTGTTTTTCATCTATATTTAAACCAAGAGCTTTTAAATATAAAAAAGATATTAATGGTCTAATATGTTTTGAAGGTGCATTTAAGATGTTTGAAAGTTTTGTATTTAATGGCTCCTGAATATTTATATCAGAAGTTAAATTTATACATACATCTTCTATTTCATTTTTTACTGTATTCAATATTTTAGAATACTTTTCCTGAAAACTCATATGTAATATTTTATCATAAATATTTTATAGAATTATATTTTAGTGTCTAAATAAATTTGCAAAAAGAAAAACGACTTGCTTACGCTCGTCGTTGGAAAATCAATAGGAAAAAGGGAAAGGAAAAATTTTATATTTGTGTTATGGATAAATATTTTTAATTTATCCGAAAGTTTTGAAAGTAGATTCAGTATTTTTTTCAATAACTTTTTGTACTGCATCCATTTCAGTTGAAATTGCATCTTGTTCAGTGTCAAGTTGTTTTAATCTTAATTCTAAGTTTTTATCTTGAGCTTGAACAATTTCGATTTTTGCATTAATTTCATCGATTGCTTGATCATATTCATATTTTTCATATTCATATTGATTCATAGCATCATTATAAGCATCTTGGTCAGTAACTGTAGAAGTTGTTAGAGCATAAGTTACACCTGTATCTTCAATAGGATTTCCATCTTCATCGTATTGAGGTATAGTGATATTAATGTATCTACCAGAGCTGTCTTTTTCTATGTGACAACCAGTTGAAGCTTTTACTTCTTCAGTTTTTGTTTCACTGCCGATTGTGTAGCAATTAATATTAGATTGAGAATTGCCGTTATCATCATAGTTAGCTTTTTCTAAATCTGTTTTTTTGTAGAAATATGGGCTGTATTCTCCTGTTGTTGAATTTTTTACGTATCTTACAAGGTAATCATCATCACCATATTTGCTTTTTAATAATTTAATATATTCTGCTTCTTCTTTTTGCAAGTTTGCTAGTTGATCTGCTGATAATGATTTTAAGTATTCGTCATCACTGTTTAGAGTTATTTCTTTATCAGTAGTATCAATTTCTGTTCCACCTTGAAAATCTGGAGTAGAATAGTATTTTTTATCTTTAGAATTGTAATAAGCTGTTGTTCCTTCAATGTCATAAGTGATAGCATCGCTCATGTTTCTTAATGTTGCAGATCCTACTTTGAATACTGATCTGTCATTATTAGCATTAACAATACTAGTAGATGCTCCAACAACAGAGAAATCATCATTCCATTGTCTAATGTAGCTTATAGAATATGTACCATCAGTTTGAGCAATCATTGAAGTAATTTGGTTTGTTAAAGCACCATCTTCGAAAGTATACACAGTTTTTGTGTAATCGTCGACAGACGGTGGAGTCGGTACTGACATACCCAACAAATCGTTGTAGTAGTTAGCAGATTGGTTTGACAATGTTGTTCTTTGTTGGTTGATCTGTTGACCTTCAAATTCAACATTGGTTTTTCTGGCTGTCAGACCTAAAAATCTAGCTTGTGACGCTGCCATTCCCATTGCTGTCGATCTTCCTTTCTTATTACTTAGTACTCGTATCCATGTTATCGACACATGAGAATTAAAACTTTAATCATGTTTTAAAACATGTTAAGAATTTGTAACATGTTATTTTTGAGGTTGATTTCTAAAGCGGTCTGAAATATAAGATAGGATTGCTCCTCCGATTTCTTCATTAGGATCAAAATTTGAGGTTTGAGGCCGAACAGAATTTAGTATTAACATTTTAACGAGAGGTCCAAAGGCATCAGGAACTTGTGTTTTTCTATAAATTCCTGCAAGATATGTTTGAATATTAGGGGAAGTTGTATTATTAAAACGTGATAATACTGGGTACATTTTTTCAATACCTTTTACGCCATTATCAAGCATAGAATTTACAATATGTAGAGTTTCTACTATTTGTGTTTCATTGTTAGAATGAATTAAAATATCTGTAAGATATGGCAAAGCAGCTTCTTTTTGAGAGACAAAATGGTCTACTTTGTTTTTATCTACAATTGTGTAATTCCTGTTACCTTGTGGTAATTGACAAGGTATATATTGGTTTTGTTGAATTTTATAAGGTTGTATTGAGATATAATTATACATTTGGATCTCCTTAGCTTATGAATATACAAACGGAGGTCCGTTTTTAATTTCGAATAATATATTATCTGCTATTACTTTTAATTCTTCTTTTGGTTTTCCATTTTGGGCTTGTTTGTAAAATTCATCAACAAGTGGTTGTATTGCAGCTTCTTTTTTTGATTTAAAGTTTCTTAGTTCTGTGGATATTAGTCTGTTTTGTAATTCTACTTCAGTTTTAGCATTAAGTTTTTTTACCTGAACTTCTTTTATTGCATCACCTGCAAGTTTCCCTCCATAGCTGAGCGCAGTAATTCCTGTTATTCCGAAGAATAATTGTTTGAATTGTTTATTATTTGTATCTAAAAGCCAGTTGTAGAAAAATGCTCTATAGTCATCTACGTGTGAGTAGAATGTAGGTTTTGGAGTCCCATCACCGCCAATTGTTTCATTTACCTTTGTGGTTGATGTTTCTGCTTTTTTTATGAGTCTTTGCGTAAATTCATCAACTTCTGATTTATTCCATTTTAATCCTTTTAAGTATTCTTTTATTGTATCTGCATGAGCATCTATTGATTGAAAATGAGCTTCCAGTAATTTCTTATCATTTTCTTTAGTTGACTCTGTAGAATTTTTTACTATTTCTCTAATAAGATTTTTTCTGTTTTTTGCATAATCTTCTAAAAGTGACTTACTTTTACTTAAGTTTTTAAGAGATAAGTAACCTAATCCGATTATTGTTGCAATTGTAGTTGCACCGAGAAGAAAATAGTTTAAGTTGTTATTATCAGAGCTATTATTCTGGTTATTGTATTTTCCAGTAAAACGAAGATGTTTGCCAAAATTTGGAAGGATTTTTTCTTTATCATCAGATAAATATTTGCTGAATTCTTTAGCTTTTTCTGACAACATACTTCTTGTAATTTGGATTTTGCCGGCAAAAGATTGAGTTTCTATATCAATTAATTTTTCTTGCATGTCCTTTTGGATATCTGCTTCGCGTTTTTTTACCCAAACATCTTTGAAGCCATCAAAGAAAGTTTTTCCCATAAATCCCATCGCACTTAATGTGAGAACTCCAATTCCTGCTAGAATTGTTTTTCTTGTCGGACTTGCAATCATTTGGTATAGAGCTTGATGTTTTTCATCATTAAGAGCTACATTTCTTGTAAGTTCAGGTAATCTTTTTTCATTTGATATTTTAAGGTTTATTTTTGTGTTTCGTTTTACAAATGCCGATAATAGTGTGATAGCCCCCATAACTCCAACAGCTATTGCGCTAATTGGCAGGATACTTTTTTCTGGAGAATTATTTTTTTCATACAATCTTGATGGCATTTTAGAATTTTCGGATATTACTAAAGTGTCACAAGTATCTTCAAGATTTACCTTACATTCAGGACAATCTTTTATGAAATTGTTTACTAAAACCCCTTCTTTAGTTTCATTATTTGCTCGTTTTTGGGTTGTTGTAAGATTTCTTTGTTGTCTTAATGTTTCACTGTCACGCAGTGGACTAATCGTCATTTCCTTCTAAATCCTTTTCATTTTCGCTTGTAAGCTTTTTATATAATTTGTGAATGAAAGTTCTTAATTCAAAAGCTTTTTTGGTTTCATCGATTTGTTTGTCGTTATTATCAGAATCTGCAGGTTGAAATATTGAAAAAATTGATTTAATTTTCTTTTTTATTTCTTTAAAAGCTTCTGATATTTTCTTTTCGATAGATGCTTTTAATTCACCCATCATTGCTGTTAATTTATCAGAAATATCTGCAAGTTTCTGTTGAATTGTTTGTATTGCATTTGAGATAGTTGTTGGTATATTGGCAATTGTTTTTATTATATTGCCTAATACTGTGTTTAATACAAAATTTACAGGTTTAGCAATTATTGCCGGTGTGTTATTTGAAAAAAATTGTGCAATATTTGCTAATTTTTGGCTTGAATTCATTAAAGCATTTTGGAATGCTTGAACATTTTGTGCAAAATTTTGAGCATCTTGTTCTCTTTGTAATTTTGCGTTTTGTTGAGCTTTTAAAAATGCTCCTATTGCTGCACATTCATTCCAGCTCATTTCTCCGGGTTTTGCTGAGAAATCGGCTTTTTTCATGCCTCCTCCACCCATACCGTTGCATATCGGGCATGCTCCTAGTGGCAAACCGTGTGGACAAGTCCCTACTCTTGCGCTATTTGTTTGTACGGCTGTAAGTGACATTAAAAAATCCTCTTTATGTTAATTTAATTAGAGGACAACTGAGAAAAATATATCTTATTACCGATGCTCGCAGTAAATAAGTTTTTCTGAGTATTCCGGCTTTTACGGTTGCGGCACAGCTGGAGATCTTCACTCCATTCCCTCTTTATTTAAAATCGTAAAATAATGGAAAGTCTATGTCAAATAAATTTTGTAGTTTGTTGACAAAATTTAAACAAAGTTATAAAATCAAAATACTTCGGTAAGGAAAGCATGGGTGAAATTCCCACACTGGACCGCAGCCGTAAAGTCGGAATGCTTATTGGAGTTGATGTTACCACGGAAATCTGGGAGAAATTTTTATTATGAAAAATGTAATTTTGAAAGACAACCGAGTTGTCAATTTCGGCTATGCTAAAAAGCCTTTTATGTCTAATCCTTTGGAGTCAGATAGAGATTCTAATTTGAATCTTGTAGATGCTTATTTAAAACAATTAGATTGGAAAGTTAATGAAAATTCTAATATGTCTTATTCTATTCAAGGGTTAAATAATTATATTGCATCTGAAATAAGCAAGCAGTATTGGTTAAATAGAATATATCCTGAAAATATTAAAAATGCTCATATCAATGGTGATATTCATATTCATGATTTGAATATTATATCAGTTTATTGTGTTGGTTGGGATTTAAAAGATCTTTTATCAGAAGGTTTTACTGGTGTAAAAGGAAAGGTTGAAAGTGCTCCAGCAAAACATTTTAGAACCGCATTAGGACAGATTGTAAACTTTATGTATACTATGCAGGGAGAAGCTGCCGGTGCTCAAGCTTTTTCTAACTTCGATACCCTTTTAGCTCCATTCATAAGATATGATAATTTAGATTATAAACAGGTAAAACAAGCTATTCAGGAATTTGTATTTAATATGAATGTGCCTACTCGTGTTGGGTTTCAAACTCCATTTACTAATATTACTATGGATTTGAATGTCCCGTCATATTATGCAGAACAGCCTGTCATTATTGGCGGTGAACTTCAAGAGGCAACATATAAAGAATTTCAAAAAGAAATGGATATGTTGAATAAAGCATTTTTTGAAGTGATGATGGATGGAGATAATTCAGGACGTGTATTTACTTTTCCTATTCCAACTTACAATATTACAAAAGATTTTGATTGGGATAATGAAAATATTAATGGTTTATGGAAAATGGCTGCAAAGTATGGTATTCCGTATTTTTCAAATTTTATAAATTCTGATATGTCCCCAGAAGATGCAAGATCAATGTGTTGTCGTTTGAGAATTGATAATAGAGAATTGGAATATAGAGGAGGTGGATTATTTGGTTCAAATCCTTTAACTGGATCTATTGGGGTTGTAACAATTAATTTACCTAAAATAGCTGAAGTTTCTAAAACTAAAGTTGAATTTTTAGAACGACTTGCTCAAAAAATGGAACTTGCGAAGGATAGTTTAGAAATAAAACGTAAGTTATTAGAGAATTTAACTGATAAGGAGCTATACCCATATACAAAATTTTATTTAAGAGATATAAAGGCTCGTTTTGGCGTGTATTGGAAAAATCATTTTTCAACAATAGGCTTAATTGGGATGAATGAGGCTTGTTTAAACTTGTTTGGCGAAAATATAGGTAGCTTACAAGGAAAACAATTTGCTCTTGAAGTAATGGATTATATGAGAGCTAAAATTGTTAAAATCCAAAAAGAAACAGGAAATAATTATAATTTAGAAGCTACACCTGGAGAGGGTACTTCATATAGATTGGCAAAATTGGATAAAGATAAATATCCTTATTATACAAATTCAACTCAATTGCCTGTAAATTATACTGATGATATTTTTGAAGTTTTGGATCACCAAGATGATTTGCAAACAAAATACACAGGAGGAACGGTTGTTCATATTTATGCAGGAGAAAGAATCCAAAGTATAAAAACAATGAAAAATCTTGTTAAAAAGATTTGCAATAACTATCATTTGCCATATTTTACATTCTCTCCAACTTTTAGTACTTGTCCAAATCATGGTTATGTTGCGGGTGAACATTTTACTTGCCCTGAATGTGGAGCGTCTTGTGAAGTATATTCTCGAGTTGTAGGTTATATTAGACCTGTGCAGCAATGGAATAAAGGTAAAAAACAAGAATTTTTAGATAGACAAGAGTTTAAAATAGGGGAATGTAAATGTTAATAGGTGGTGTACAAAAAACTTCCCTATTGGATTATCCAGATAAAATCAGTGCTATTATATTTACTACTGGTTGTAATTTTAGATGTGATTATTGTCATAATCCAGAACTAATTAATTCGAGTAAGACGCCGGCATGGACTTGTGCCGGTGTCTTAGAGTTTTTGAGTACAAGAAAAGGTAAACTTGATGGGGTTGTAATTACAGGAGGAGAGCCTTGTATACAGGTTGGATTGTTAGATTTTATAAAGCAAATAAAATCTATGGGTTTTCTAGTAAAACTTGATACAAATGGGACTTCTCCTAATGTTTTGGAAGAATTAATGCCATTTATTGATTATATTGCGATGGATATTAAAGCTCCTTTATATAAATATAGTAATATTGTAAATATTGATGTTGATGTAAAAAAAATAAAAAAAAGTATTGAATTAATTATTAATTCTGGGATTGATTATGAGTTTAGAACTACAGTTGTGAAATCACAGCTTAGTATGGTTGATTTAATTAATATAGGAAAATTAATTAGTGGAGCCAAAAAATATTATTTACAAAAATTTGTGCCTTCTAAATTATTAAATGAAACTTTCCTGAATGAAAAAACTTATTCGGATGAAGAATTTAAAGAAATAATTAATAAATTATCTATATATATTAATAATATATATATTCGTTAATTAATATCTTGAAAATACTTAAAAAATAGTTTATAATATAAAAAACGAGGAGTGAAAGTATGAAAATTTCAGTATGTTGCAGTGGCTCAAAAGAGTCGCTAGTAAAGCCTAGCGCGTTAAGTGCCTATGCTAAAGGAAAAAGTAATAAAAAAAATTCTGCATTTACCTTAGCAGAAATGATGGTAGTAATGCTCATCATGAGCA
>UMLR01093258.1_pt1 | contig 61467 bp, 66 predicted proteins | sample 1966741 | NCBI WGS metagenome assembly UMLR01 (sample SAMEA4836207, study PRJEB28245) | human gut metagenome | biome: gut microbiome; material: fecal sample | place: Denmark | collected 2008 | reverse complement strand
CTCACCAGCTGAGCTACCTTGCCATAAGTCTTATTATTTAATTGACAAAATCTATCTTTGCACAAAATATTTTAAATTTCAAGTATTTTGTAAAACAATTCTATTTTTAGTATAATTTAATTTAGAAAAGATAATTAAAAAGGTATGGTTTTATGATTACTGATATGACAAAAGGGAGCCCCTTAAAACATATATTGCTATTTTCTGTACCGCTTTTAATCGGGAATGTTTTTCAGCAATTATATAACATCGCAGACCTTGTAATTGTTGGAAGGACCCTAGGAGTTGAATCATTTGCTGCTGTCGGAGCTGTAGCACCTTTGTTTTTCTTAATTACATTCATTATTGTCGGCCTGACAAACGGTTTTGCAGTAGTAACCGGTCAAAGATTTGGAGCTAAAGATATAAAAGGTGTGCGAAATTCTGTTGTCATATCTACAATTTTAAGCGTAATTGTAACTTTTATTTTTTCATCTATTTTTGCATTATCAATGAATTACATTTTAAAATGGATGAACGTACCTGATAATATTTATCATAACGCTTTTTGGTATGTGGAAATTATCATCATAGGCCTAATTGCAACAACAATGTACAATATGTTAGCAAGTATTATAAGAGCTCTTGGTGATAGCAAAACTCCTTTATATTTTTTAATTATTGCATCTTTAATTAACATTATACTAGCTCTTATTTTTATAATAGTTTTCCATATGGGAGTCCCTGGTTCTGCTATCGCAGTAATTTTATCACAAGGGATTTCTGTTATATTATGTACAATTTTTATAAAATATAAATTTCCAATCCTTAGAATACATAGAAATGAATGGTTTATAAAATTTGACAAAGATTTTTATGATTCAGCATATGAACATCTAAAAATAGGGGTGCCAATGGCTGTTCAATTTTCTATTCTTGGGATCAGTATTCTTATAATTCAAAGTGTATGCAACTCTTTCGGATCAAACGTAATTGCTGCAATGACTGCAGCATTAAGAATAGAACAAATTGCAACATTACCTATGATGTCATTTGGAGTTGCTCTAGCTGCTTATGTTGCACAAAATTTCGGAGCTCGCAAATTCAAAAGAATACGATTAGGTGTAATTAAAACTTCTACAATTAATATTGCATTAAGTATCGTAATGGCTTTTGTAATGAGATTTTGGGGAACAAATATCATCGGAGCTTTTATTGGAACTGCTACAAAAGAAATTATTAATATTGCACACAGTTACCTTTTAATAAGTACAATATTTTATTTCTTCCTCGGTCAAATCTTTATTTACAGAAATGCTTTGCAAGGTATGGGAGAAACTGTTTTCCCATTATTATCAAGTATTGCAGAACTTGTAATGAGAGCATTCACAGCGGTTTATCTAGCTATAAAATTTGGTTATATCGGCATGTTTTATGCTGGTCCTATTGCTTGGGTAAGCGCTTCTACTGTGCTATTTTTAGGATATTTATATAGTATTAAACACATTATTTATAAAATTAAAAATAAAATTCACAGTTATTTATCGAATAATTAAAACATCCCTTCCAAATAAATAGAAGGGATGTTTTACACTTATTTTAAATATTATTATTAATTATAAAATATCAGATGCATTAACAGGACGTTTTTCATTTTCTTGAATTTCAAAATATGGTTTTGCTTTTATATTCAACATGCCTGCAATAATTGATGATGGAAAAATTTCAACTGCATTATTTAATTCATTCACCGCACTATTATAAAATCTTCTTGCAGCAGCAATATGTTCTTCGACTTCTGCATAAGTCTCCATTGCTTGAACCATTGTTGCATCTGATTTTAATTGAGGATAATTTTCAAAATTAACCATCAATTGTTCCATTTTTCCTTTAATTGCATTGTCTAGTTTTATTTTTTCTGACATTTCATTTGCATTTGCAGCTTGAGTTCTAAGCTTTGTAATATCTTCAATCAAAGATCTTTCATGTTCCATAAATTTTTTAGCAATTGTTAAAATATTAGGAATTAAGTCATAACGTTTTTTTAATTGAACATCAATGCTACCTTCAGCTTGTTTAACTTGGTTTTTTTTCTTAATAAGTTGTACATAAATCAAATAAGGCCCAATAATCGCAAGTACAACTAACAATAATAAAATATCCATTTTAAATATCCTTTCTCAATTATAAACCTAATTTTTTATCCAATTTGAAATAATGAATAAGATTAAATATATTTATTAACTGAATAAATATATGTTCATAAATTCTTTTATCATTAATTGAACGTAATAAACTACCAATTTCAAAGAAATCCTGAGGAATTTCAATAAATAAAGTAATATACTGATTTTCTATCATACAATGAATATGATATCCCCCAATAACTTCTCTTACATTTTTAAGTCTTTCCATAAAAGTAGGAGTTACAATATATCTTGCTTCAACCTGATCATCAGAATACATATCATACATTTCATTAAACTCAGGATCCTCAAGAGTAACTTTTTTTAGATTTCTATCAACTCTAATTTCACTGCTAAGATCAATAGACAAACCTTCTCCAGATAGATTCAAATGTTTTAGTATAGGTTTTTCTGTAAAAGCTAAAACCCCAGTTACTACATTAGCAATATCTGAATTTGCAATTTTTTCGGCATCTTTTTCACCTAAACCTTCTGATAACATAGATTTTATTGCTTGTTTTTGACCTTTTTGTCCAATTGCCTTTTGATATAAAAGAGTTCTACCTTTATATGGCTTATTTAAATTTACTTTTATAATTAAACCATTAAAATCCCTTATAGTTTTACTGTCGCTTGAATTTCCTTTTTTTGTTGAAACAGTATGAGATAATTCGGTTTCAACAATAACAACATCCATTCCCTTGTAATTTCCAAAAATTCTATCATCATCTCGTTTAAGATTAAATCTTGGGAATAAACCTGTTTTACGTATTTCATTTTTTGTTATAAGTTCTTTATCAGGAGAATACTGGAATTTTCCAAACAAAGAAAAAAGTTCCATTAATAACTGCTGTTTTGTTTTCAACCTAAATTTACGCTGTCTTTTATTTTCTATTACAAATATTATTACAGCAGGAACTAATAATAATAAAAAATACAACTTTGATAATAACAATGTCCCACCGAAAGCACCAATAAAAAACAATAAGCTTAATAAGTTATTAATATTTGATATTTTTGAAGCAGCTATTCTTTCTTGTTCAAGAGGAATAATTTTAGGTGCTAAATTTTTAGTATATAATTCCTCAAACTTTTGATTTAGTAAACTTTTATCCATTTTTTTATTATATAAACTGATTTAATATTATACATCATATATTTAGACTACATAACCTACTTGCAAAGTTAAAAGTTTTATGAAAAGATTATCACAAGGTCAAAAAGAGTGTAAAATGTCTATATAAATATATTTCAAATTTGTATAGACAGATAAAAATAGGAGGCAGAATATGTCAACATTTATAGAAGACATTTACGCAAGACAAATATTAGATTCTCGCGGCAATCCAACAGTAGAAGTCGATGTAAAACTTACAAACGGAGTAAAAGGTCGTGCGGCAGTACCCTCAGGAGCTTCTACAGGAATTTTTGAAGCTTTGGAATTACGCGATGGTGATAAATCAAAATACATGGGGAAAAGCGTTCAAAAAGCCGTTGATAACGTAAATAATATAATTGCACCTGAACTTATAGGAGAAAAAGCTTCCCATCAAAAAGAAATAGACACATTTATGATTGACATGGACGGGACTGAAAATAAATCAAAACTCGGTGCAAATGCTATTTTAGGTGTATCTCTTGCAGTTGCAAAAGCAGCATCTAAAGCATATGACATGGCTCTTTACAGATACTTAGGCGGGATTAATGCTTTAACTTTACCTGTACCGATGATGAATATTATTAACGGCGGAGCTCATGCTGATAATAATATTGATTTCCAAGAATTTATGATAGCACCAGTCGGAGCAGAAAGTTTTTCTCACGCAATTGAAATGGGCTGTAATGTTTTCCATACTTTAAAAAGTGTTTTGAAAAATAAAGGAATGGCAACTTCAGTAGGAGATGAAGGCGGATTCGCTCCAAATCTTCAATCTAATGCTGAAGGTATTGAAGTAATCTTAGAAGCTATTGATAAAGCTGGTTATAACACAAATCAAATAAAAATTTGTCTTGATGTTGCATCATCTGAATTCTATGAAAATGGGAAATATAACCTGAAAGGTGAAGGCAAATCATTTGACAATAAAGAAATGACAGACTTTTTAGAAGAATGGGTTAAAAAATATCCGATAATTTCTATAGAAGACGGTATGGCAGAACAGGATTGGGAAGGCTGGGAGATGCTTACTCAACGTATAGGCAATCACTGCCAGCTTGTCGGAGATGATTTGTTTGTAACAAATACAAGACGTCTAGCAGACGGAATTAAACGCAATGTTGCAAATTCAATTTTGATAAAAGTTAATCAAATCGGCACATTGTCAGAAACATTAGATGCAATATCAATGGCACATGCAGCAGGTTATACAACAATTATTTCACATAGATCAGGTGAAACTGAAGACACATTTATTGCAGATCTTGCAGTAGCTGTAAACAGCGGTCAAATCAAAACAGGTTCAGCTTCAAGATCTGACAGAATGGCTAAATATAATCAGCTTTTAAGAATTGAACAAAAACTCGGATCTGCCGCTAAATACTTAGGCTTGCAAGCATTTAACGGTCAAAAATAAAAATAATTCAATATAAAAACAAGCTCCAAGATTATTTGGAGCTTGTTTTTTAGAAAAATTAATCTGTTTCTCCGATATTATACTCAGTATATTCTAATTTATCCATACCGCTAAGAATATTTTTTAAACTTTTTCCACCGGGCTGATTAGATAAATTTGGCGAAATTTTATCTTTATATACTACTAGTTCATAAACATCACGCCCAAACTGATTTGGTAAACTTGGTCCATTTACATCAAAATCAATATACGCACAATTATATAACATTTTAGTAACTAATTCGGTATTTCCGTCTTTATCTTTTATACAATTATAATCCGAATCTCTTTTACAATCTGTAGAAGTCCTTTCACAAGATGTCAACTGGTGTACTGCAATTAAAGAACCATCATTCAAAATTATTTTTGAATTTGAAAGATTTGTGCCCATTGTAGCTCCTGTGGTATCATCTTTCCTTCTTGTTGCGTATTTTACTGAATAATAAAATTTTTCACATCCGGTATCATTTTTTTTAGTACATACCATTGAACCATTAAAATATTTTGCAAAAGCTTGAACAACCTCTGCACTTGTTTTAGTAGGATCAAATAAAAAAGTATTATCATCAACAACATCATTTTCTTTCTGTGCTAAAGAAACAGCATTTTGAATATTAGAATAAACTCTTTTTGTCCTTACAATTAACTCTTTATCTCTATACTTTTGAATTAAAGAAGGCATAGTCATAGCCGCAACTACACCAATAATACCAAGTGTTATTAAAACTTCTGCAAGAGTAAAAGCATTTATCTGATGTTTTATTTCACCTAAATAACACTTTTTTCTTTTAAAATTAATCGCCCAAAAAGCAAGCAGGAAAGCTGTTAAATCGCCCCCCCCCCGACTTTTCTAAATAATAAATCTCTTTCCATTCTAAAGCTCCTTTTGTGTTTGTACTTAATTAGTTTAACATATATTTTAATGATTTTCAATTAAATCAAAAAAAATGACTCTTTAAAAATAAAGCGTCATTTCCTTTCCAAATGTATCGTTACTAAGTTTAGTGTGTGTAATATAGGTCTATGAATCACTGCTTGATTTATACTTATAACTTAATAAGCTGTATGTATCAGAAGATGATGAACTGCTATCACCATAAAAAACTGACATATCAGTTGCTCGACGATTATTGAATTCATCTTCAACTTCCATTCGCGCACAATTTACATCATAAGCTGAAATTTCAGCACTTGTAATTCTTCCATCATGATTTGTATCCATTTCATCAAAATGTTCAAGAATTTTTGTCATTGTACTTTCCGACAAACCGCTTGATCCAGATGCATATAACTGAGTTAATTCAGCTCTGGTTAATCCTTGTGTAGAAATAGTATTTGAAAGATTATTCATTTCATCAGCTGTGATTATACCATCACCATCTTTATCAATAGATGAAAAATTTGTCTGCAAATATGATGCAAATGATTGGTTTAAAACTCCATAATTAGAAGTCTTAGTTCTTGCTTCTGTTAAATTGTCCAATGTCAAACCTTCCGGATACTGCGATGCCAGATATGAATATGTATTAGTCAAACCCGCATAAACACCTGAAAGTATATTATTACTCATACTACGCCCTCATTCTACTTACTTTATTTTTTATGTTAATGATTTTTTTGACAAAGTCAAACCTCTATTTGAATGAATTTTGTAAAAATATGTTACAAAAACATTTAAAATCCTAAAGTTTTTCCAAAAACCAACCGATAAAAAATTTGTTGATAGATTGTTAATAAGGAGTGTGTACTCATGGATGAAGAAAAAAAAGTTATGGATATGGAAGATCTTATGTTGGATTACGGAGAAATGACAAGTTTTGATTTTGATTCACTTGATTATAAACAAGTAAGAGAGTTGCAAAAAGTAACAGACAGTGAATATTCAAATCAGCCTTATCCGTTTAAATATGGAAATTTTGATTTAGTGGATATGATTCATGCATTTATCACACAATATCAAAAGAAAGAAAATGCATAACTGTTGATTAAAAAATGTGTATCTTAGAAAAATATCGGAGTGTAGCATATGAATGACAAAGAACTATTCGAAAATGATTGTTTGCCTTTATTTTGGCTTGAAGATGAAGAACATTTTGAACAGCCAACTCCTCAAAGAAAAGATTTGCAAACACTGCTTGCAGAATTAGAAGATATTAAAAACCAAATAGATGACATAAGTGCAAGAGAATGGCATCTTGCAAAACTTGTGAAATTTCACAAAGAGGGCTTAGCCCGATGAGCAACCTCTGCTGTTAAGAACAGCTACCGAGATTTGGGATAGCAAAACTTTTTGACAATACATAACATCGTTGAACACTTTCAACGATTTTTTTTTGCGTAAATTAATTATAAATCTTCTAAAGAATCTTCATCTAACAATATGTCATGTCCCATATTGTGGATTAAGTCCAAATAAGCATTATAATATACTTGCATTGCACTAATATATTCATTTAAAATTTCTTGATGAGAATTTTCAATAATAAATAAATTCAATAACTGAGTATCACCTTTTGCATAACGTTGTTCTGACATTTTTAAAATTTTATCAGACTCTTTTAAAATATCTTTGTAATACCCCATATTTTCTTTTGCATATTTGAATTGGTTGTAATCTTCTTTTAGGGCAAATTTTAATTTATTTTCAAAAGAAACCTTGTCAATTTTAGCTCTTTCAAGAATAATTTTAGCTCGATTTACCTCTGGTCTGTATGAATAAAAAACAGGTAAATCCAAATAACCACCTGCATAACCACCATGCAACATTCCATCACCTGAAAAAGCATAACCGCCAATTACTGTAATATCAGGAATAACTTTATGTCTTGCTACGGCTAATTCTTTTTCGGATTTATCTATATTATCATAAGCTATTCTAATAGAATAACTATATTTCATAGCTACTTCTTCAATAGTTTCATACTCAGGTAATTGAATATCCAATAGTGATATATGATCTTGGAACAATGAACTTTCACGAGTATCATACATTACATCAGTATCTTTTAAATTCAAAACTTTGTTAAAATTGAATTGAGAATATAGTAAATTAGCTTTTGCTTTGTTCAAAGAAACCAATTGTTTTTTATATTTTATGTCTGATTGTAATTTTTCAATTTCGTAATTTTTAGAATTTTTGGGCTTGTTTTCAGCAAGCAATTTCATATTCTTAAAAAGTTCTTCTCTCTGTTGCAAAATCGCTACAACTGATTTCATATATACAACATCAAAATAAGCTTCCATAACTTCGAGTTTTAAATTCAACTCTTCTTGTCTTATTTGATTTTCAATCAATTTCATATTAGCAATTGCAGCTTTTTTACGAACACCTCTTTTAGAAATTTCTAAAGGAATAGCAATACCTGCTTGACTTGCATTTGTTTTTCCAACAGGTCCCATTAAAATTGTTGATTGAAGCTGTGGATTTTTAAGCGCATTAGCCATTTTAACTTCTTGTGCCAAAACCTCAATTTCTTTGCGTTTTGCTTGCAATGCTAAATTATGCTGAAGTGCTAATTTTACAGCATCATTCGCTGAAATTTTTATAATTTCAGCTTGAGAGGGCAAACTTACAACTATTATCGTTAATAATAGAAAAAAGAACTTTTTCATACAAATACATAATACAATAAAAATAAGATTTTTAAAAATAAAAATTAAGGCGGAAATAAATCCGCCTCAAAAATACCGTTACATTTTCGTATGTTATGTAACAAGAATTATACGGGGTTGGTATTAGGTCTGCCAGCAACGTTTATCAAAATATCAATAACTTTAGGCATTTGACACTTAAAAGAGTAATGCCCGTTTTTTAAAGAACATTTAGTACAGTCACATTTTATTGCATAACATTCTAATGCCTGTTCTGTCCAACTTTGTGTAATAGATTCCGAAATCTCCCCATTATTTTGCGGATAAAAAACTTCCTCCATAAAGCCACTCCTAAAAGATATAACTAACCCATTTATATTTTAACCTGACAACAACTCAATTTAATCCTTTATTTAATGTATATTTGATAAGACTATTTTGACTAATATAAAAAAATAATATATCATTAAATAAATTGGAGTTATTTATGAAAAAATTTATAATATCATTTTTATGCTTACTTGTTTTTTCAACAAGCACTTTTGCTGTATCTGATAAAGAAATTATACAAGAGCAAACCATACAAAACAGAATAAATGATATCGGTACACATATCTTAAACGCAAACAAAATTAAAGGACGAATTATATTTGTCTATGATAAAGAAGCAAAAGATTCTATTCTAAAAATGGACACAACAGTCACTAGCAGACAAATTGTAATGTTTCGTGAATACTATAAATTTATCTCTGATGACAATGAACTTGCAGCTTATCTTTCAAGAGAAATTGCCAGATCTTCAAGAACATTTGATGGAATGGGCAACGGCTGGCTTACAGGAGTGCAAATAAAAGCAGCTCCGAAAAAATTTGAACTTGTATCAGATAAAAGAGCCGTAGATTATATGGTAAATGCAGGTTATAACCCAATTGCACTTATTACATTCATAAATAAAGCATACCCACAACACTATCAAGATTTAGTTTCAAATAAAAACCTAACATCTAAAAGATTAGCTCATATTTATGAATATATTTATACAAAATATCCGTACTTCCTTGCAAATAACGAATATCTTGAAAATCCGCATTATCAAAACTTTTTATTAAATTCAGTAGAAAATAGAAGATTATTTGAAGAAAAAATAAAAACAAATTCAAAGGAAAAATTAAGATATGAATAGAATTATAAGACTTTTGACTGTTTTATTTTTAATTACCTCACCCTGCTATGCAGAAATAATGCAGGATGAATTTGTAAATTCAACTCTAAAAAATACCCCGATTGAAAAACCACAAACTCATACAAAATACAATTATGAAAGTACAAAATGTATACCTATAAAATTACACATTACCGAAAATATCAAAAATGAAAATCATATCTATGAAGGCCAGCCTGTAACTTTCAAGGTTATCGAAGATGTTGTATACAATAATGAAATTATAATAAAACAAGGTACAATTGTCCCTGCAAGAGTTGAAACAATTATTGCAAGCGGCATGAACGGAATCCCTGCAAGTATAATTTTTGGAGATTTTAAGTTTGAAAACATAGATAAAAATAAAATTGATTATACTTACGAACGTTTCGGACAAGACAGAAGCCTATGGGTATTCCCCCTCAAATGGGCGCTTACAATTCTTCCCCCAACAGGATCTTTGACAAACTTTATTAAAGGCGGTCATGCCAGACTAAAAACTAATAAGGTAATACAGCTTAATTATTATCCTGAGTGGATTTAAAATTCAAAATATATTCAAAGATTTTTTCATTATATCTGCTATCTACCGCACTAAAAGGTAATACAACCCCACCAAATTGTTTTTCTACATTTTTTATTACATTTAAAGTCTTTGATTTTGGCACATAATCCATTTTAGTGACAATAGTAAAAATCGGTAAATTATAAGCTTCTACCCATTCACGCATTTGAAAATCATTTTTTTGAATATCATGTCTACCATCAATTAGTTGAACTAAAGAGGTAATTTGTTCACGTTTAAGCAAATATTCTTCCAAATATTTCTGCCACCTATTTTGTGCTTCTTTAGAAACTTTTGCATAACCATATCCGGGTAAATCAGCAATCATAAACTTATCTGAAAACTGGAAAAAATTGATTAATCTAGTCTTCCCCGGAGTATTAGAAGTTTTGGCAAGTTTTTTATGATTTGCAAGTCCATTAATAAATGAAGACTTTCCAACATTAGAACGTCCTAAAAGGGGAAATTCTGGCAAAGTGTAATCTGGACACTGAGAAAGTTTTTCCGCACTTATTAAAAATTTTGCCTGCATATATTTTGTAGCCATATGCTAATAATAACATAAATAATTTAAAAACTTATATTTGAATCTACTAATTCACTTAAAGTTATTGCATATAAATTAGAAATATGTCTTAAATACAAAATCGAAGGATTTGTAAGCCCTCTTTCAATTTTGCTGTAGTAACTTTTATCAACATCTAATTGATTTGCAACATCATCTTGAGACAAACCCTTTAATGAGCGCAATACTTTTAATTTTATTCCTATTTTTTTAAGATATTCTTTGTCATCCATTTTACAATTCTATTGATTTGACAAGCACATAACAATAGTTTATAATAATATTAAATAGTTTATAAACCATTAAGCAAGTTAATAATATTATTTTTATGAGGATAAACAATTGAAAAAAGCCTTCACTCTTGCGGAAGTCTTAATTACTTTAGGAATTATAGGAGTAATAGCTGCTTTAACATTACCAGGTTTAATACAAGGTTATCGCAAAAAAGTAACAGAAACAGCTTTAAAAAAAGCTTATTCACAACTTTCTCAAGCTCTTGAAAGAGCACAAGCAGAAAAAGGGGAAGCAATCAATTGGAATTGGGAAAATTATCAAACATATGATAGAGACTCTGCAGAAGCTTTCTTGCAAGAATATTTTTATCCATATTTTAATATTATTGGCAGAAGCGCTGTTCAACAGCATAAAGACAAATTAAAATATATAATTTATAACTATAATGATGACTATTCGCAAGAACCCAATTGGTTTTGGAATAATCCACAGTTAACAAATTGGGCAGAACTTAGTGATGGAAACGTTATATCATTTGTTCTTAAAAATACCAATCCTAATACTGGAGCATTTGGCCAATTTAATGTAATATTATCAAGTAATAAAAATCCAAAAAGATTAATTTCTGGAAAAGATGTTTTTGCTTTTTATCTAAAAAAACATCCTTACAATAGTCAAGTTTCAATATCTCCAGATGGTTGGCAAAATTCAAATTGTCAAGAACTTAAAAATAATCGAAATGACTTTATAAATGGGTGTAAAGGTGAAAGTGTAAATGCTAGCGGAATTATTAGCAGTATATATTGCACATCTTTAATTTATTGCAATAATTGGAAAATCCCTAAAGACTATCCTATAAGATTTTAATCATTTTGTTAAAACCTTTTCTTTTTGTTCTTTTAGTTTTTGTTTAAACAAAACTTTTTGAAACAAATTATACATTTTTTCACTATTTACAACGGTAATTTGTGTTTTCTTATTTACAAAATCAATATTTACATAAGGTTTTTGACTAAAAATATTATTCTCAATGTTTACAAGTTGAAACAGCCCTTCAGTTAATACACTGATGGGCTCTCTCAAAAATATTTCAAATGTCTTTCGTATATCGAATTTTTTAGTCATGTCTGGTTTTTACTATTTATTATTTTGCTTTATTTTTGAATTTTTCGATTTTCTTATCGATTTGAGCTTTATCGGCTGCATTTGGATTCATAGCGAGATATTGTTGATAATATTTTATAGCACCTCTATAATTCAATTCTTTTTCATAAGACATTGCTTTTAATTTTGCTATTTGAGGGCTATTGTGATAAAAGTCAATTGCACGGTTGCAATATTCAATTGCAGATGCGTAATTGTTTTGTTGGTATTCTCTTTGTGCAATATCAAAGAATTCATTTGATTTTGTTTCACAAAGATTAATATATTCAATACCATTCTTAGCAATAACATTAGCAGGATCTTTTGTCAAGGCTTTTTGTAAAGCAAGTCTTGCTGTTCTGAATTGTTTATTGTGAACAAGAATTTCTGCTAAATATAAATCATCATCTACTGAGTTAGAGAAATTAATTGCATTTTCGAATGTATATACTGCATCTTTTTCTCTACCCATAGCAAGATATGCTTCACCTTTGATTACGTTATCCATAAGGTTATTGCCTGCAGCTTGAATAATATAATTCAAACTGTCACGAGATAATGGTTCTTGGTGTACAAGTCTTGCAAGTTTCAATTTTGCTAAATGAAGTTCCAAATCTTCAGGGCACTGCTCAATAGCTTTATTTATGTAATCATAAGCTAGGTATACTTCTTTATTTGTTGTTATACCTTCATTTGCACCTCTGTCTTTAGCCATTTCATAATATGTATTTGCAAGACCTATAATAGCTTCATCATTATAATTTTGATCACCGATTAATTTTGAATAATAGTCCAAAGCTTGGTCATATTTTCTTGTATGCAAAGCCATATTAGCAATTCTTAATTTTCCTTCTTGGTAATTAGGATTAATAGCTAAAGCTGATTTTAATTGTTCCATTGCAAATTCTTCATCTGCACGATTTTCATAAATCATAGCAAGGTTCAAATATGCTCTTGAGTTTTCCGGTTTAACAAGTTGAGCTTTTTTGAAAGAATTAATAGCTGCAGCTTGGTTACCTTGTTTCAAGAACAATTCACCTTGTAAAGTCAAAGCAGGTGATGAATTTGGATTTACGTGGATTGAGTGGTTAACCCAAGTTAAAGCTTTTGAATAATTTCCTCTGCGAGTTTCTACTTGTGCCATGTGATACCAAGCAGTAGGGTTATGAGTGTTGTATTTCATAGCTTTCATGAAATAATTTTCTGCTGAATCGAGATTATTATTCATCATCTCTACAACACCGATATTATCATATGCTGTTGCAAATGAAGGATTTATTTTAATTGAAGTATTAAATAAATCCATTGCATCATTTCTGTTACCTAGTTTTAATGTTGCAACACCCATAGCATTATAAGCTTCATAATAATTTTTATTTAATGTAACTGCAGTTACAAATTCTTTTATTGAATTATTAATCAAACCTCTTGTATTTTTAATATAATCTACATCAGAAGAAGTTGTTCTTTGCAAATAAACAAGTCCTTGCGCATAGTGCAATGTAGGATTTTTAGGGTATTGTTTTAATAATTTATCTAATTCTTTTTGTGCAGGATCCAATTCATGTTGTTTAGCCATTGAAACAGTTCTCAATGCTAATAAATTAATATCATTTGGTTTTAAATTTAATAATTGTCTAATTTTAGCATCTGCTTCTACACAATGATTATATTCAATCAATCGTGAAATTTCAGGGTAAGCCTGACTTGATGTTTTAACAGGAGCAGCTTTTGCTGTTTTTGCAGCATTAGCAGTATTTTTTTGGACTTGCGCCTGTAATTCTTTAGCATAAACCTGTGTAGATAGGGCAGCCATAACGACAATTGATGATATTAATAATTTTTTATAATTCATGTTATCTCCTGCAGGATAATTAGTTATTTTATTTCTTCTAAAAGTATTGTATAATACTATTTATAAAAAAGCAATAATATAAATGAAGTAGAAATATGAGTGTAAACGCTGATTCAAAACAAGATTTAGAAGATTTTAAATCATACATAATTGCAGAAAAGAATTTTTCAAAACATACTGCAAAAGCTTACTGTTCAGACATTTTGAGTTTTCTTGTCTGGATGGATGAGCAGTCATGTGAAGATATTAACTTTTCAAAAGTTCGAGAATATCTTCATTTTATCCAAAAATTTAACTACAAAAAAACTACAATCGCACGAAAAATTGCATCTTTAAGAACTTTTTATAAATACTTATATCGTGAAAGAAAAGTTGATTCAAATCCTGCAATGAATTTAACAAATCCAAAACGTCCCAAATCATTACCAAAATTTTTAACACCTGATGAAGTTGAACAAATTTTGAATAATACAAAAATAGAAACTCCTGCAGGATACAGAAACCGAACCATTTTAGAACTTCTATGGGCTACTGGAATGCGTATTTCCGAATTATCAGGACTTAACTTTGGAGACTTAAACCTTGAACATAACGAAATAAGAGTTTTCGGTAAAGGTTCAAAAGAAAGAATTATTCTAGTTACAGATAGGGCTAAAAGTTTTCTTGAACGTTATATTGAAAGTGCAAGGGATTTAATCCCAAAAGGTTTCCCTGTCCCTGATAAAAGTGAAGATTCTCCTGTATTCATAAACAATACAGGATATAGACTTCAAACAAGAACTGTCAGAAATGTAATAAATGAAGTTGTTGAAAAAATTAACCTTCCCAAACACGTCACACCGCATATGTTTCGTCACAGTTTTGCAACACATTTGATTGAAAACGGAGCAGACTTAAGAGTCGTCCAAGAACTTTTAGGCCACGCAAGCATTTCAAATACTCAAATTTATACTCACGTTTCAACACAACACTTAAAAGACGTATACAACGAAACTCACCCTCGTGCGTAATTAATTTGCTTCTTATTAAAAATTTTGCTAAACTCTTTTTATGGATGAAATTGTTGAAAAATTAAAAGAAATTGGGCTTAATGAATACCAATCAAAGGTATATATTGCTCTTTTAAAAAAATTTCCTGCAACGGGCTATGAAATAAGCAAACTTGCAAATATTCCGCAATCAAGAGCTTATGATACCCTAAAAACTCTTGAATCAATGCATATAGCAATTCCATCCAATACAAAACCTATTACATACACCCCAATTAAACCAAAAGAACTTACTAAACGTTATAAAAGAAAAATTGATTCAACAATAAATTTTCTTGAAAAAAAATTACCAAACATTAAAGAAGAAGAATACACAGAACCGATATTATCAATCAGCGGGCGGACAAAAATTTTAGATAAAATAATTGAAATTATAAAAAATGCACAAAAAACAATTTTTATATCACTTTGGGCACAAGATTTTAAATACTTGGAAACCTACCTGCTTGATGCATACAACAGAGGATTAGATATAAAAATAGTCAAATATGATAACTTTACCTGTAATTTCGGAAAAACATTCCAACATTCAGGAATTCCAATGCTTGAACATTATTTTAACGGAAAATTTGTCTTCTTGGCTGCAGACAATTCTGAAGGTCTATTTGGAATTACACAACCTGTTAAAAATACAAATCCTGAAGTTGTATGGACAAAAAATTCTGAAATTGTATTTTTGATAAAAGCATTCACAGTCCATGATATGTATATGATTGATATTGAGGATAATTTCCCTGAACAGTTAAGATATTTCTACGGAGCAGGACTGAAAAAATTAAGGGACAAAATTTTACATTAATTTACTTTAAAAAAAACTTTCCGAGTTATATAATTGATAAAGTAAAGACAATAAATTTTTGGGAAGAAAAATGGATTTTGGATACTCATTTGAACTAATCACAGGTCCTATGAGCTGTGGAAAAACAGAAGAGCTTTTAAGACGTATAAGACGCTCTATAATTGCAAAAAGAAAAGTTAAAGTAATCTCTCCTGATATTGATACTCGTGCAAAAGGAGATTATATTGAATCAAGAAACGGACTATGGCTTGATGCTATAAAAGTTAAACATGCTGTTCAAATTATGACAGTTGTTAAACCTGAAGATGAAGTAATTGCAATTGATGAATTACAATTCTTTGACAGCAATATTGTAAAAGTTATCTCTAAACTTATGGACGAAGGGAAAAAGGTTATAGGTACAGGACTTGAACTAGATTTCAAAGCAGAACCATTTGGCAGTATGCCTGAATTAATGTGTATTGCAACTGAAGTCCACAAATTACACGCTGTATGTATGAAATGCGGACGAGAAAATGCTACTCGTACACAAAGATTAATAGATGGCAAACCTGCTGATAAAAATTCACCTTTAATTATGATAGGCGGAGATGAAACCTATGAAGCTCGATGCATAAAATGCTACGAACTTCCTGATGTTGAATTAGAAAAGAAAAAACGAGGATTTAAAGTTTTAAATTTCGTTGGAAAATAAAAATAAAAGACCGATTTTTCAATCGGTCTTTAAATTTGTGTGAGTAAATATGTATATTTATAAGTTAAACTAAAGCGTCTAAAAATTCAGTAACACCAGCAGCTGTTTCTTGTCCTAGAGGTTTGTTCATATATTTTGCAAATTTATCAGGGTCAACACCTTTTACATTTGCCATTGCATAAGCTGCAAAATTATCTTCAGCTTCAATTCCTTGTAATTCATCTAATGAAGCCATAAATGGTGTATTAAAATATTGTTCAATTCTTTTTGTAGTAGCAGCTTCTGATTTGTCAACTTTTGATAATTGAACACCCCAAATTTGAGCTGCTGTTGCATCTAATGCACTTGCTTCAACTTTTTCTGTTTTAAAACTTACAACAGGTTTTGCTTCTTGAGCTTTTTCTTCTTTACCTGCTTTTTTAGTGTTTAATGCTTCATAATAAGCTTTTAAAGCTTCTAAATTTGTTTTGTCGCCGCCATTTCCATTAACTTTTGTCATTTTCCGTTTCTCCTTTAACCGAATATCGGTTAACTTATTTACTCACAATGTCTATATCGGTTATATTTTTAATTAACTTTAATTAAAAATCATATTTAACTGATATTTGTAACATTTTTTAACAATACTCTGATCTCTTTTTAAATCCTTTTAATTGATTTCCATATTTATATAAAGTATTTTTGTATTTAAAAATTGCGTATTAAGTATATATTATTTACATAATAGTTTACAATTCTTCATATTTCCTCTCTCAACCCTTATACAGCTTGATTTACGGCACAGTTGAAATATATACTTTTGGCTAATAGTAAGAACAAGGTCATTTTGCTAATATTATGATATCGTTGAGAGGCTCAAGTAAAAAAAAAGATATCAAACTATGAAAAAGAAGAAAACAAACGAACTTACAGGTAGAGAGATTGACGTTTTAAAATTGGTGATTAATGGAGATAGTAATAGCGAAATTGCTGAAAAATTATGTATAACAGATCATACTGTTAAAGCTCATTTAACACATACTTATAAAAAATTGGGCGTTACAAACAGAACTTCTGCAGCAATAAAAGCAAGGGATAATATTATTCCTCCTCAAGACTCAGAACAGCCATAAATGCTTCTTGAGGAACTTCTACGCGGCCTACTGACTTCATACGTTTTTTGCCCTTCTTTTGCTTTTCAAGAAGTTTTCGCTTACGAGAAATATCGCCGCCATAACATTTGTCTAATACGTTTTTACGCATTGCTTTAATATTTGTCCTTGCAATTACACGACCACCTATTGCTGCTTGAATAGGAACTTCAAATAATTGACGAGGAATAATATCTTTAAGTTTTGCTGTTAATTTTTGACCGATATAAAAAGCACTATCTTCATGACATATTACAGATAGAGCGTCTACAACTTCGCCTGCAAGCATAATATCTAATTTTACAAGTTTTGAACGCTTGTAATCTTTAAATTCATAATCCATACTTGCATAACCTTTTGTACGTGATTTTAATTGATCATAAAAATCTGTAATTACTTCACTCAATGGAATTTCATATTCCAAACTTGCACGAACTTTGTCAATATAAGACATATTTTTGAAAATACCGCGTTTTGTTTGTGCAAGATCCATTAAAGTCCCAACATAATCATTTGGAGCAATAATTTGAACTTTTACATAAGGTTCTTCAATATAATCTCTAACCTGAGCAGGCGGAAGATTAGCAGGGTTATCAATTTCCACCATTTCACCGTTTGTCTTGTAAACATGATATACAACAGATGGTGCTGTAGTTACAATTGAAAGCCCATATTCACGTTCCAAACGTTCTTGAGCAATCTCCATATGAAGCATACCCAAAAATCCGCATCTGAAACCAAATCCCAAAGCAGTTGATGTTTCTGGTTCAAAAGTGATACTGCTATCATTAAGTTTTAATTTTTCCAAAGCTTCTTTCAAATCACCGTAATCATCGTTATCAACAGGATACATGCCTGAGAACACCATTGGAAGAGCTTCTTTATAACCAGGCAGAGGTTCATTTGCAGGATTTTCAACTGTTGTAATCGTATCACCTACAAATCTTGTCAATTCTTTAATAGAACCTGCAAAATATCCTACATCACCACATACAAGTTCATCTACCTGAACTCTTGCAGGGGTTTGATAACCAAGTTCTACAACATCATATTCCTTACCTGACGCCATAAATTTAACTTTGTCACCAAGTTTAATTTTACCGTCCATAATTTTAAAGAAACACAATGTTCCCAAATATTGGTCATAAGCACTGTCGAATACCATAGCTCTCAAAGGTTTGTCAGAATTATCAACAGGTGGCGGGATTAAATCGACAACAGCTTCCAAAACTTCATCAATACCAATACCTGCTTTTGCGCTTACAGGAATAGCTAAAGAGGCATCAATACCTAAAACTTCTTCAATTTCTTCTTTAACTCTTTCTACATCAGCAGATGGCAAATCTATTTTATTTATTACAGGTATAATTTCAAGATTTTGTTCTATTGCAAGATAAACATTTGCAAGAGTTTGAGCTTCAACCCCTTGTGTAGCATCTACAATTAACAATGCCCCCTCACAAGCTGCCAAAGATCTTGATACTTCGTAAGAAAAGTCAACGTGCCCAGGGGTATCAATAAGATTAAGTATATAATCCTTACCGTCTTTAGCTTTATAATTCATTCTTGCAGAATTTAATTTAATAGTAATTCCGCGTTCTCTTTCGATATCCATGGAATCCATAATCTGGTTTTGCATATCACGCTGAGCGACAGTACCTGTTTTTTCAAGCAATCTATCTGCTAGAGTTGATTTTCCATGGTCAATATGGGCAATTATACAAAAATTTCTTACATTATCTTTATACTTCATAATTTTTATTATATGAAAAAAACAGATAACATCAAGTTTAAGGTTTTACAGGTAAAGTAAACGTAACGATTGTTTTGTCACAAGAGGTACTTTTGAAATGAATATTACCTTTGTGAGCTAAAATTATCTGTTTAGAAATATACAATCCAAGACCTGAACTTACGGTCTTGCTGTCCTCGCAATAAGAGATAAATTGTTCAAATACATCATCAGGATTTTCTAATTTTATTCCTACACCATAATTTTCAATTGAGACCATTATATTATTTTCATAATCTTTAACTTTTACTAAAATTTCCTTGTGCTTATAACTGAATTTTAAAGCATTAGCCAAAAGATTATGAATAACTCTTTTCATTTCATCGTAATCAAATATTATATTATCAAATTTTGAATTATAAAAAGCTTTAACTAAAATATCCCTGTCTGATGCAATATATTGAACCTCGTCACAGCATTCGGTAATCAAGTTTTTAAAAGAATTCATTGCAGGATTAATTACAATTTTACCGTTATCGTAATTATATTTTTTCATTACATTGGTAATCAGTGTCTGTAAAAATTTGGTAGAACTAACCATTCCATTTAAAACTTCTACTTGTTGATTATCGAATTTTCCTGTCTTTAATAAAAAGTTCAGAGCTGATAGTTCAGCCTGAACCGGTCCTTTCATATCATGTGTCACCATTGCCCAGTAGGAATCTTTTAATCTGGAATTGTTTTCTCGCTTGCAATTCGTCTTTAATAAATTAAGAATTTGAGATTTTACAACTTTTATATTGAAAGGTTTTTCAATATAAGCATAAGAACCTAAATTAAAACCTTTTACTTTATTTTCAACATCTGACAAAGCAGAAATAAAAACAATCGGCGTATCACTATTTAATCTGGATTTCTTAATTATTTCCGCTAAATCAAACCCTGATAACTCAGGCATCATTACATCTAATAAAAACAAATCAAATTTTTCTAAATCAATAATTTTTGCTGCTTCTTTAGGTTTTTGAAAAGATAATAAATTTAAGTTTAAGGATTTCAAAGTTTCTTCTAAAAGCTCGATATTAAACTGATTGTCATCTACAATCATAACTTTTTTACCCTTAATAAGTTCTAAAATTTTTTCATCTTTTTCCGAATTTTTGCCAAAATTTTTTTGGAGTTTGTTTTTTAACAAATCATCTAAAACTTCTTTTTTAATCGGGTACTCAATAACATTTTTTACACCGCAGGAATTTGCAAATAATATATTTTTTCTGGAAATTTCCTTACAAGCAAGCCAGACTTCGAGTTCAGGATATTTTTTGCAGAAACTTTTAATTTTGTTTATATCTTTAAAATCGGTTTTTATAATACAGAGCCTTTTATTTACCAGACCTTTAAAATTCTTAAGCTCTTTTACATCATTTACAAAAATTATGTCTTGATTTTCTGTCGAATCTAACAGATTTTCCATAATACATAAATAATATATATTGAATTTATCTAATCAATTAGACATATAGGTAATTTTTGATTTCTGTTTTTGTTAATGCTACATTGTAATTATGGCAAAAACTATTGAAGAATTAGTATCTCAAATTAAAGAACGCTTGGATATAGTAGATGTTGTATCTGAACAGGTTATATTAAAGAAAAATGGAAGTCATTATTGGGGATTATGCCCATTCCATAAAGAAAAAACCCCATCTTTTTCCGTAAACCCAAATTTAGGGATTTACAAATGTTTTGGCTGTGGAGAAGGCGGAGATGCTCTCACATTCATAATGAAAACTCAAAACAAAGAGTTTATTGAAGTTGCAAGAGAACTCGCTGAAAAATTCGGCCTTGAAATGCCGATAAATTACAACAAAACAGAAACAAAAGGTTTAAAAGAAGAAATGATTAAAGCCTGCACAAAAGCTGCAGAGTTTTATAATTTAAGATTATTAAAAGACAAAGAACCTGAAACAACTCATGTTATTGAATATTTGACTGGGCGTGGAATTACAAAAGATATTATTGAAAAATACCACATAGGACTTGCTCCTAAAACATTTACCATGTTCTATAAAAAGTTTAGAAATGAATTTTCTGAAGAAGTTATGGAAAAAGCCGGTCTGATAATTAAAACAAAAGAAGGCGAGTACATAGACCGATTTAGAAATCGTATCATTATACCTATCCAAAACGAATTTGGGGAATTTGTCGCATTCGGAGCACGTGCTATTGAAAAAGACCAGCAGCCCAAATATCTTAACTCTTCAGATTCACCTATTTACAACAAAAGTAAATTGTTATATGGACTATACACAGCAAAAGACTCAATCAAAGAAAACGACAGCGTAATTTTGATGGAAGGCTATTTTGATGTAATCTCTGCCCAAGCTCATGGGATTGAAAATGCCGTAGCATCTTGCGGAACATCATTGACAGCAGACCACATAAAATTATTATCAAGATATACTCCATCAAGAAAAATTTATCTTTCTTTTGATACCGATTCAGCAGGTCAAAAAGCTACAAACAGAAATGCAGAACTTATAAAAAATGCATTTGCAGGACTTGGAAATATTAAACAATTTGATGAAAGCTATATTTCTACAACAGATGATAAATATTCTTGTGAAATAAGAGTAATTGCACCACCGGAAGGCAAAGACCCAGATGAATTTATCCGTTCTGTCGGAGCTGAAAGTTATAAAGAATATATGGAGCATGCTCCATTATTATTGGATTTTCAAATTAACAGCATATTAAAAGAAAAACCGCAAACTCCTATTGAAAAAACAAAAACCATAAAAGAAGTTATTCCAATTTTACAAGAAATTAACAACGAAATTATTCAATCAGAATATATTCGTATGATTGCAAATACACTAAGAATAGATGAAAATGCTCTTATGCGTGAGATTAAAAAATCTCAAAATAACGCTTTTCCAACCACTAAAAATAACAATATAGAAAAAATTGTTAAGAAAAATGTACCAATTTCAGAAAAAGCGCAAAAAAATTTATTGAGCATTTTTCTTGTAAGCGACAATCATTTCTCATTTGAACAAATCAGGCAAATGATAGGCGATACCCCATTTACGAACGAAACGTTAATAAATGTAAAATCTACAATTGACAAATTAACATGTACCGTAAATAATGTGAAAGAATTAATCGAAAAGCTATATACAGCATTCGTTAATGAACCGGAAACACAAAAGATTATAACAGATTTAATAAGTATTTCCGAAACTTTCCAAAACCTTGATGACAACGATTTTGTAATGGTAATAACAGAAAACATTAATAAAATAAATCAATGTCAAAAAGAAAAAGAACAAGAACAAATCAGAAATTTATATAAAAGCGCAAATGATAATGAAACAGAAGCCCTGAAAATTCAAATGCAGCTAAGAGATAAGATAAATAACAGATTAAAATTGGAGAAAATGAATGAGTAAAAAAAGACAAAGCAACTCCTCTATTGTAAGCATTATGGATGAAGATAATCTAGATTTACATGAAATCGATGAAGATGGTGCACTTTCAGCTGAAGCTGACGGTGTTAACTATATGAACATGGAAATCAGCACAGATAATATCGAGGATATCGTTACTGAAAAAATGGAAACTAAAGTTAATTTAGATGACATTTACATGATGGGCGGCCACGAAGAAGGACCTGATGCAGATTTTGAAGTACCAAAAGGAATCGCTGTTGATGATCCTGTAAGATTATATTTGAGAGAAATCGGAAGAATTAAATTATTATCTGCTAACGAAGAAATTGAACTTGCAAGAAAAATTTTAGAAGGCGGCACACCTGGTGCTATTGCTAAAAGAAAATTAGTTCAAGCAAACCTTCGTTTAGTTGTAAGTATTGCTAAAAAATATGTAGGACGTGGAATGCTTTTCTTAGACTTGATTCAAGAAGGTAACTTAGGTCTTATCCGTGCTGCTGAGAAATTTGATCATGAAAGAGGATTCAAATTCTCAACATATGCAACTTGGTGGATTAGACAAGCTATTACAAGAGCTATTGCAGATCAAGCTAGAACTATCAGAATTCCTGTTCATATGGTAGAAACAATTAATAAATTGAAAAAAGTTACAAGAAGATTAGCTCAAGAACTTTCAAGAAAACCAACTGAAGATGAATTGGCTATCGAAATGAACGTATCAATTCCAAAACTTCGTGAAATCATTAAAATCGCTCAAGAACCTTTATCATTAGAAACTCCAATCGGTAAAGAAGAAGATTCTCGTTTAGGTGATTTTATCGAAGACAAAGAAGCAGATGCACCAATTAAGACAGTAGCTTCAGAACTTTTGAGAGAAGATTTAGCAGAAGTTTTATGCACACTATCTCCAAGAGAACGTGATGTTTTAAGATTACGTTTCGGTATGGACGACGGTCGTCAAAGAACTTTGGAAGAAGTTGGGCAATTGTTCGGTGTAACTCGTGAACGTATCAGACAAATTGAAGCAAAAGCTCTAAGAAAATTGCGTCACCCTAACAGAAGTAAACGTCTTAGAGAATATGTTGAAGCATAAGTTAAAAATTTTAAAAAGTCCCTTAAATAATAAGGGGCTTTTTAATTTTATTTCCAATTTTTTAAAATATAGACTTTCGGCTAATAAGATTTATGGTATTGTATAATTAAATTATGAAAATTATTATTTTATCTTTATTTTTATTATTAATTTGTTTATTTATTTGGTCAGTAATTATTGAGCCGAATATTTTGACCGTAAAGCATTTGCAAATTAAAGATGAACAGCTAAAAGGGGCAAAAATAGTTTTTGCGAGTGACTTTCATATTAAACCATATGAAAATTACAGATTAGAAAGAATAATCAGAGCAATAAATAAGCAAAATGCAGATATAGTTTTACTCGGCGGAGATTATGTCAGCGGACACAAAAAAGGGTCTTCAATGACTATTGATAAAATAGCTAAAAGTTTTTCCAATATAACATCAAAACACGGAACATACGCTATTATTGGAAATCATGACGGTTGGCAAGGAAAAGAAGAAATCGTAAAAGAACTTGAAAAAAATAATATAAAAGTCCTTTTTAATAGCAATGTTTGTTTTGAAAAATTCTGTATTGCAGGAGTAGATGATATGCAAACAGGCAATCCTGACATTAATAACGCATTGAAAAACATTAAAGAACCTGTAATTTTGCTCTCACACACACCTGATATAATCACCGATGTTCCCAATAACGTAAACTTAACCCTTGCAGGACATTTACATGGCGGACAAATAAGATTTCCTCAAGCAATTGTAGTTCCTTCTAAATTTGGGAAAAGATTTGCTAACGGATATTATGAATATAAAGGTAAAAAAATATATACAACATATGGTCTTGGGACAAGCATTTTACCTATGAGATTTAATTGTCCGCCTGAGATTGCAGTAATAGAATTTGATTAATCAAAGTCAACTAATTCTTTTAAATTTACCCCTAAAACGTCAGCTATAATTTTTAATTTAGACAAAGTAATATCAGTTTTTGCCGTTTCAACCATAGCAATAGTTGAGCGTGAAATACCATTTACATCTAAAAAATCATCTTGTTTAATATTTTTCTCTTTTCTGATTTTTTTTAAATGTTGTGCAAACTTTTTCAGATATTCATTATCCATATTTTTATTATCAATCATGTTGATAAATCTTAAAATCAGCCGTATTGACATTTTATTTTAGCAGAATTTAATATTTTTAATTTTATTTCCGTTTTTTTGTTGATTTATTTTTATCAATAATATATAATCCAAATAGATAAAAATTATGAGGATTATTTTATGATTAACCAAAACTTTAAAAAAGAAATCTTGAAAACTATTGAAGTAAGTAAAGAAACAGCAAAAAACAACTTAGATATCACCATTGATTGCTATACTGAATTACTATCAAGATTAGAAATGCTGACTTATCTAATAATGAGCGAAGATAAAAAATAGTTGCAAAGTGTGATGAAAATTTCCTTTTTTAAAAAAATTATGATAATATAAAAACAAAAACTTTTAATTCTTAAAAGTACACATGGAAACTTTTTTATTAAAAAAACATCTTAATAATTAAGTTGTGCACAAAAAGGTTAAGAGTATTTGGAGGGAAATAGTTAAAGAATGAGAAACATTATGAAAAAAAGCATTATATTTTTTGGAGCATTTTTGTTCCTATCAGGCTGGGTAATCAGAGATAATGTTTTTGCTTACAGCCCTACAGATTTATATGATAATGTTTGGAGATTAATTAACAATAAATTTGTAGATCAATCTAACAACCAACAGGATTGGGCAAAATGGCGTCACAAATATGATAACCAAATCAGAACAAATGAAGACGCATATGTTGCAATTAACACAATGGTTGCAAGCTTAAATGACCCTTATACAAAATTTTTAGACCCTAAAGAATTTGCAGAAGAAACAAGTTCCATTAAAGGTTCTTTAAAAGGTATCGGTATCCAAATTGCCGTAAAAGATGGAAAATTAATGGTAATTGCACCAATTGAAGATACTCCTGCAGAAAAAGCTGGTCTTTTAGCAGACGATGAAATTTTAGAAATTGACGGTGTAAGTACAAAAGGAATTACTGTTGACAAAGCTGCTGATAAAATCAGAGGGAAAGAAGGTACACAAGTTACTTTACTTGTAAAACGTAAAGATAATCCACCTAAAAAATATGTAATTACACGTGAAGAAATTGAAATTAAATCAATTTCACAAAAGCTACCAACAGATGTAAAACTTCCAAATGATTTTTGCTACATCAGATTAAGCTCATTCATAAGCAGAAATGCAGCAACTGAATTTGGTAATATTTTAAATAATAATAGAGATAAAAAAGGGTTTATTATTGACTTAAGATCAAACCCTGGTGGACTTTTGACAAACGCTATTTATATTTCAGATATGTTCTTAGATGGCGGAACAATTGTAAGCACAGTTGATAGAGATGGTTACAAAGAAACTCAAAGAGCATCAGCAGGTGTGTATACTAAAAAACCAGTAGTTGTCTTAATCAACAAAGGATCTGCTTCAGCTTCAGAAATTTTCTCAGGAGCTATGAAAGATAACCATAGAGCAATCATTATCGGAGAACAATCATTCGGTAAAGGATTAGTTCAAGAAATTAACAAACTACCTTATGAATCTGGTATAAATATCACAATCCAAAAATATTTAACACCAAATGGTACTGATATTAACAAAAAAGGTATAACTCCTGATATTGAAGTAAAATTAACAGAAGAAGATGTTAAAAATAAAAATGATCTTCAACTGAAAAAGGCAATTGAAGTCTTAAGCAAAATGACAAATGGACAAGAGATTGCAGCTCAATAATTAATCATTAATAATAAAAAAAGCCGATTAATAAAAATCGGCTTTTTTATTTGTAAAAATCATCATTAATTTATTACACCATATCCTGTCTTTACAATATTTTCACCATTTGCATTTTGCGTAACAGCAATTTCACGTCCTCCATAATAATACAGACCACGATTTTTGACAGTATTAGTAATCGGATCAGTATATGTACGTCTTGCAAATTCTCCTGTTAATTTAGAACCGTTAGAAAACTGATAATTGAAAGTATTGATTATTCTATCAGTATAACCGCTTGATAAATTTACATTTTTAGTTGCATCATAATATGGCAATCCATTTTTATATCTGGCAATTCTTTCACTTGTAAAAAATCCCGGTGAATTTATATAACGATGTGAAGCCCCTATAATTGAATTGTTTTCATCTAAACGATATATGGAAAATTCATTCCGAACTCCAGGATTAAAGAAGGTATCATATTGTGAAAAACCTTTTTTATAATTAACATTTGCTTTATTTACATGTGTCGTAATACCAGTTTCATAATTTTTTGCAACTATTGTATGACCAACTTCGATATTCGGATTATAGTGTACAGTATTATCTTTTTTAAATTCTGACTTTGTGATAGATTTATACAATTTTCCTTCTTTATAAGAAGATGTCACAGTTGTTCCGTTTTTGGAAGTTTTTCTAAAGACTTCAATTCCGTTTTTAGACTTCCCTAAAAATTTTCCTTTACCAGATGTGCGTGAAAATAAATTCACGAGTTTAGAACCAATTTTACCAATCCCCATGTATTTTTCCCTTTCAATATTAAATATAAAAATTTCTTTATACTTACATAAAAAATTTTCACTGCAAAAAATTGCTAATATTATTAAAAAAAATTCACATAATAAAAATGTGTTTATTGTAAAATATTAAATATGAAAAGCAATATTGTATTAATTGGCATGATGGGAAGCGGAAAAACTACTGTGGGAGCAGAATTAAGTAAAACTCTCACCGATTTTCAATATGTTGATATTGATGCAGAAATTGAAAAAAGCACTCAAAAAAAGATTTCAGAAATCTTTTTAAAACATGGTGAACCTTTTTTCAGAATGCTTGAAAGCGAAAAAATAAGAAAATTCTGCAGAGAAAAAAATATGATAATTTCAGCAGGCGGAGGCGCTTTTGAAAACGAAGATAATAGAAAATTAATGCTTGATAGTGCAAATGTAATTTACTTAAAGGCCACCCCTGAAGAAATTTATACAAGAATTAAAAATGAAACTCACAGACCTCTTTTAAAAAAAAATTTTTCTATTGAAAAAATTGCAAGTATTATTGAAATGCGTAAAAAAAATTACGAAAAAGCAAATATAATAATTGACACAAATGGAAAAACTCCATATGATATTGTAAAAGAAATTCTCGGAGCATTAAATGGTTGATTTATCGGTAAAAATTAAACAAGAAGAAAATAGTTATCCGATTATAATTAAAAATGAAAATATCACAGATTTAACAGAAAAAATTTTATCTTATATAAAAGATAAAAAATATCTTGTTATAATTTCTGAAAAAGTTGAAAAAATTTACGAAAAAAAACTCAATATCCCTAAAGAAAATAAATTTATCCTAAAAGACGGGGAAAAAGAAAAGAATTTTAAAAACTACCAAAAAATAATTAACTGTGCTCTCAAAAAGAAATTAACCCGTAAAGATGCAATTATCGCAATAGGCGGAGGAGTAGTCGGTGATTTAGCTGGATTTGTCGCTTCAACTTACATGAGAGGAATTGATTTTATTCAAGTTCCTACAACTTTGCTTGCATGCGTTGACAGCTCAGTAGGTGGAAAAGTTGCAATTGACACAGATTTTGGAAAAAATCTTGTCGGAGCTTTTTATCAACCTAAAATAGTTTTTATTAACCCGAAATTTTTAAAAACACTTGATGATAGGCAATTCAAAACAGGATTGGGTGAAGTTGTAAAATATTCTTTTATTGAAAAAAGCTGTAAATGCGAAGAAGAATTAAATCTTACAAATTTTTTATCTGAAAAATCACAAGAAATTCTAAATCGTGATGAAAAAACGTTATCAAAACTTATTGAAATATGTGTAAAACTTAAAATTTCCGTTGTCGAAAAAGATGAAAAAGAAAACGGACTTAGAAGAATTTTAAACTTCGGTCACACATATGGTCATGCGATTGAAAAAATTACTAAATATAAAAAATTCACACATGGAGAAGCAATCGTTGAGGGTATGAAATTTGCTTTTAATCTTGCAGTAAAAAGAAATCTTATCGACAAAAACTACAAATATCTAGCAGAAGATGTGATAAAAAAATACAATTTTAAAGAAATACCAACATTTAAACTTGATAAAATGATTGAATTAATGCAAATGGATAAAAAAGCGACATCAAAAAGTATTGTATTCATCTTGCCGACAGATTATTCGACAGTAGAAGCTTTTGAATTTTTACCTGATGAATTAATTAAGTTGTTAAATTAAGTTTTTTTACTTTTAAACAATCCGGTAAATTTATTCCAACCATTTTTAAAGAAATCAGCAACTTTATCCAACTTCAAAGTTTGAGGTAATTTTTTTATTGCAGGTAATATTTTTGACTTAAATTTAATTCCGCCAAAAATCAATGCACCTGCAGCAACTAATCCAAATGCCCATTTTTTCCAAGACGGGTTAGCAACAATGTCTTTTTTATCAGGCTTTTCGTGCAGAAATTCGTCAACATCAGGCTCTCTAAGATATGGAATCTTAGGATTTGATGCAGGACCTGCATATGGTGACGGAATAACAGATGGAGAACCTACATATCTAGGTTTTTGTCCTGTTATATATGATGGTGCATCATAATCTAATACACCGTTTTGTGCTAACATATCCAAATTTGTTGCCCAATTATAGGTCATAACTTTTCCCTTTTTTTTCTACACATGTATATAAAATATTTTTTTTCTCATAAATTGCTTTTTATACGTTTATTTGTTAAATTTTGTAATATGAAAGAGATGATAAATAATAATAAGTATCTTATTTTTTTATGGATACTAACGATTTTGGGATTGTTAATTTTTTGCGGACATTATTCAGGAATTTTAATAGATTTCGGGCGTGAAGTGTATTATCCTGAACAAATTTTACAAGGGAAAGTATTATACAAAGACTTATTCAACATATACGGACCTTTGTCATATCAGATTAATGCTTTATTATACAAGATATTTGGTGCTAAATTATCTACCTTGTATTTAAGCGGTTGTATATGTTCAATTTTAGCAGTAAACGGTATTTATCTTATTGCTAAAAAATTTTTTGGAGAATTTTTAAGTTTTTGCATAGGATTACTCACAATATCAATTGGAATTACAACTACAAGTATTTTTAACTATCATTTCCCTTATTCTTGGTCTGTTTTATACGGGTTAGTAAGTTTTTTATATTCTCTATATTTTCTATTAAAATTCAATGATGACAAAAAATCTCTAAATCTTGTAATTAGTTCATTCCTTGCAGGAATTTGTATTGCAAACAAATACGATTTTTTATTATACGGGTTTGTAATTCTGTTTTTCATCATCAAAAACAATAATTGGAAAGCTTTTTTATCATTTATTTCTGTTTCCATATTAAGTTTTGGTATTTTGTTTATTCAAGGGTTATCAGTAAATGATTTGATAAATTCACTTAGAATTACAAGTGCAATGGCAAAAAGTAAAACATTGACATATTTTTATCAAAACAGCGGAATTTATTTTCACCCAAAAGCATTGTTAGCTGATTTAATAAGCTTTTTAAAATGTTCAATCCCATTCGGTGCAATATTATATGGAGCTTTTGCTTTTAATAAAAAAAATAAAATTTTACCAATCAGTATATCAATTTTAGGATATATCGGATATTTATGGTTTTTCTCAGAAAATGTAAAAACAGCATTCGGATTTCTTCCGCTATGTCTTTTAATCAGCACAATTGCAATGTATAAAAAATATGATACAAAGTTATTAATTTTAGTAATTTCTGCATTAGCAGTAAGTGCTAAAGTTTTTTGGGTATTGCTTTTATACAGCTATGGAAATTTTTATTTCCCTATTTTGTTAATTGCAATTTTTGCTTTGATATTCAAAATGCTACCTGAAAAACTTGAAAAAACAGCAGGTATTTATTTAATCATTGCAACTATTTTGTATCTTTTTACAAACTTTTATATGTTATCTTTAGCAAACAACAAAGTTACAACTCCTAAAGGTACAATTTACACAGTAAAAGATTTGGCTCAAAGTACAAATGAACTTAACGATTTTATTAATAAAGCAACAAACAAAACTGATAAAATAGTTATTTTTCCGGAAGGAATGACTGTAAACTTTCTTACACAAAGAAATTCCGACGATTTCTATAATTCTCTTTTGCCATTATATATCGAAGGTCTTGGCGAAGATAAAATTATCAACCATTACAAGGAAAATATGCCTGAATACATTATTTTTAATAACTTGAATATGAAAGATTACTATTTTCAATACATCTGTAATGATTATGCACTAGATTTTTGCGGATTTGTTCAAGAAAATTACAATCCAATTATAGTTGTTGATAATGGATTTAGATATATGGTTTTTCAACACAAATAATGTTTATGCTAAAATTAAACCTATAAGTGAGGTAAAAAATGGAAAAGTTTTATTTAACAACTGCAATAGATTATGTAAATGGTGCTCCACATATCGGACACGCTTATGAAAAAATTCTAACTGATATAATCGCAAGACATTACACTCAACGTTGTGATGATGTATATTTCCTTACAGGAACTGACGAACACGGTATTAAAATACAAAAAACTGCCGCTGCAAAAGGAATTACACCAAAAGAATTGTGTGATGAAAATGCTCAAAAATTTAAAGATGCTTGGAAAGCTCTAGATGTTGATTATACAAAATTCATCAGAACAACTGATGAAGACCACGAAAAAATCGTTCAACATATCTTTGATAAATTATTAAAACAAGGTGACATTTACAAACATTCATACGAAGGTCTATACTGTCAGGGTTGTGAATGCTTCTTAAATCCAAAAGATTTAACAGAAGACGGTCTTTGCCCTGATCACCTTAAAAAACCTGAAGTTGTTAAAGAAGAAAACTATTTCTTTAAATTAACAAAATACAAAGATGCTATAATCAAACATATTAAAGATCACCCTGATTTTATCGTACCTGAATTCAGAGCTAATGAAGTAATTAACCAATTAGAAGATATTCAGGATATTTCAGTATCTCGTGCAAAATCAAATGTTGAATGGGGTATTGATGTATTAGGTGATGATGAACAATCAATTTATGTATGGATTGATGCTCTTTCTAACTATATTACAGCATTAGGATATGATACTGAAAATCCATCAGAAAACTTCAAAAAATACTGGCCTGCTAATGTACAAGTAATCGGAAAAGATATCTTGAAATTCCACAGCATTTACTGGCCTGCATTTTTAATGGCATTAGATTTACCATTACCAAAACATATCCTAGCTCATGGCTGGATTACAATTGACGAATCTAAAATGTCAAAATCATTAGGTAATGTAATTTCTCCGACATCAGTTCTTGAAAGTTTTAATCTAGAACATCCTGACGCTTTCAGATACTACATGGCAACATCTGCACCTTGCGGACGTGACGGAAATTATTCTGATGATGATTTTAAAGAAAAAGTAAATGCGCATCTTGCAAACAGTATGGGAAATCTTTTAAACAGAACCCTATCAATGTTAGTAAAATATTTTGACGGTGAAGTTAAACCTGAATTCAAAGGAGAAAATCCTTTAGCTAAAAAAGCTATAGGTACAATACAAATCGTTAAAAATCATTTTGATAATTTTGAAATAGCAGAAGCAGGACTTGAAATCACATCATTAGTAGATGCTACAAACAAATATGTTCAAGATACTGCACCTTGGACATTAGCAAAAGAAGAAAAAATGACAGAATGCGGACAAGTTCTTGTAAATGTACTTGATGTTATGTGCATCATTGCATCATTAATTTATCCGTATTGCCCAAATATTGCTTCTGATATGGCAAAACAATTATCATTCGATTTAAAAACAAAATTAGACGATTTGACAGCTGATAATATTAAATGCGGAAAACTAATCTCTAAAGAAGATATAAAACCTGTATTCTTGAGATTAGATTCAGAATTAGCAGACAAATCAGCTAAAAAACAATAATTAAATAAATACAAAAATTAAAAAAGGCGGTGAATAATAAAATTCATCGCCTTTTATTTTATACTATTCGTCCTGTTGTTGTTTAATCATGCCTGACGTTGCCGCATACATTGCTGCTGATATTTCTGAGGTTGATGTAAACGGTCCGTAGGTTTTAATAAATTGTGCTACATCAAATGTATTCAAATAATTTTGTAATGCAGCAGCAGATTTATCTGTCAAATTAGTTGTAAACATAATATTTTTCAAATAATTTGTAGCTTTTTCTTCCACATCATCTTCATCATATTCAGATGATGAAAATTGTGTCGAATCTTTTTCTTCAGCTTCTTTTGTTGATACACCATATTCTTTGGCTTCATCAGTTGCATTTTCTTCTTGCGTTTCTTTTAATTCGTCTTCTTCTTCTAACGATGCTGCAGCTGAGGTGTAAGCCTTTGATGATACTCCTGAAATTTCCATAATACCTATCCTTTCTGTAAAACTACTCTTTTACATAATGGTATATCGGACACTTTTTTTTAATTCTTTAAAAAATTTAAGACATGTTACAAAAAACTATTTTACTAAACCTTCAGTTTCATTAAACATTACCATGTAAAAATCAGGACTAGTCATATTTGGGTTCTTTTTCATGAATTTTTTCACATCAAAATTTTCTAAGTATTTATCAAGTTTTTTTTGAACTTTTTCATTATCTTCATGTTCTGACTTTAATTTTGCAATATACTGTCTTGTCATTGCAAGCACTTCATCTTCAGTCAAAATAGGCTGTCCGCCGATTAAAACTTCATCTGGCTCATCTTCATCAATATATTTTTTTAATTCTTCTTTAGGATCTTCTTTTTGACGTCTGCCATTACTGTCAGATGATGTAGAAGAAGATATTGCTCGATTTCCAAATGGATTATTCACATTATTAAACATTTTTTCAAGACCTTATATTGTTAATTGACACAGAAATATTTATTTTTCAAGTATTACGTCAAATAACAAGAAAATCTTTAATAATATCGTTTATTTATAGGATTAACTTTTTTTTATTATTTAATTAAACGTGTTATTTCATATATATTATCTGATATAAAATCCACAGCATCAATTATATTATTAATGTGCAATGATAACTTTTTTAATTTTTGTTCATGTTTTGAATAAATATTTTCCATATTTTTTATATTGATAATCATTTCTTTAATAACTTTAACTCTTACTGTTAATTGAATATGTAATATTGACACATCATAAATAATTTTACTGAAAATATCATCAAAAGAAGACTTGTTATCGAAATCCATTGATTGTTTTAGAATTTTTTCGTACAAATTTTCAGGTGAAAGTTTTTCCATACAAAACTCCTCTTTATAACTCGTGCTATTTGCCTGTAGTATTTTTCTATAATATATCACATAATTTTTATATGACAAATAGCACGGTTCAAATAGTGAATCAAAATATAAAAAATTACAGAATTGCTAATGGTCTTACTCAAGAAAAATTAGCGGATTTATGTAATATTTCTCGTGATTACATTTCTGAAATTGAAAGAGGTAAAAAATTCCCGAGTTTAAAAAGACTATTTGTAATTGCCGAAGCTATGGGAATTGAAGCATATAAATTACTTATGTAAAATTTATTTTTTTTTATAACGAATTATAGTAATCTTTTAAAAGTTTACAATCATCTTCAATATTAGGACTTTCACACACAAGAGCACCTTTTACATTAAATTCTTTCATTACTTTTATCAAGTCTTTATAATTCATATCAGATTCTTCTAAATTCAAATGCTGTCTTTCACCTTTAGCTGTATATTCAATACCTGCAAGGTGTCCATGGAAGTTATCAAGAGCATATTGTCCTAATTCATTTCCCATTTTTTCCAAAACTCTTGAAAATTCATCGTAAGTATTATATTCACCGGCTGATCTTGCGTGAAGATGTGAAAAATCAATACAAGGAAGAACTTGTTCAAATTCTTTTGATAATCTTATAATCTCATCTTCATCACCCCATTGAGTAGCCTTACCGGTTGTTTCAGGGCGAACCCAAACTTTTATTTTTTCTCGTTCCAAAACATCAATAATTCGTTTAGTTTGAGTTTTTACACGATTGTAGACTGTTTCTTTGTCAGCCCCCATGTAAAAAGCAGCGTGATAAGTTATACTAAAAGCTCCTGCTTGAGATGCTACAGATGCTGTATCTATTATTCTTTGTACACTTGCGTCAATCTTTTCTTCTTCCTTGGAATTAAGATTAATATAAAAAGGTCCATGAGCTGTTACAACAAAATTCTTAGATTGCTCTTTGACAAATTTTCTATGTTCATCATTCATTCTAACGCCATGAACAAATTCAAGTTCCATACCGTCCAAATTCATTTCTTTTAAAACATCAAAAGCTGATACATAACTGCCTTTCCCTGTTCTTAAAGGCATTCCGGCTGTTATGAAATTTAATTTATCAAAGTTAAATAAGTTTTGCAAAATACGCTCCTATCGCTGTCATCAACAAACATATCGTAATACTTAAAATTATATATGAAAAAGCATGGAAAAATTGCTGATTTCCAACCATTTCAAATAATTCCAAAGAAAAAGTACTAAAAGTTGTCAAACCTCCGCAAAAACCGACAGTTAATGCAAGTTTGACCGCAGGACTAATATCAGCTTTTTCTATAAATAAAAAGTATAAAAATCCGATAATAAAACTTCCTAAAACATTCACAAGAAAAGTTGAAATTGGAAGATTAATTTCAAAATGCTTAGCAAGATTAAAGCCGACTAAATATCTTAATACAGCTCCTAATCCTCCGCCTATAAAAATTGAAATCAAGTTCCAATACATTTATTTTACCTTTGTTTTAATTATATCTTCAATAATTTCGCAAACATCAGCCACATATTTAGCACAACGTTCTTTTCTTGCAGGTCCTTCAAGACCGCCTGATAAAATTCTGCAACAAGTAACTTTATTTCTTTTCTTAAATTCATCAACAATTGCTTTTGCATTTTGACGAGCAATTACTTCATTACCCAAAGCATTTTCTCGTCCAAAATTGTAACCGTTTATCAACTGAGCAGCAGCAATAGTTCCACATACACAACCTGATGACAAACCGCCACAGAATGCTGTAGCTACAGATAAAAGTTCTTTTGGACAAAGACCTTCTTCTGATGCTGCTCTTATTATACTTTCTGAACAAGAATGATTAGTCTTAAAATATTCTACAGCTTTTTCTTTCATAATATATCTCCTCTTAAGATTATATCATGAAAAATTATTGCAAACTGCTCCAAAGATTATTTAAAGCTTGTATTTCAGATCTTGCTTGTGCATCATTTATAAGTTGATTGATTGCATTTTTATTCACATCTGTTAACTTATAAGAAAATTCAGCAGATTCATCTCCGCCAACTTTATGCGAAAGTTCATGTAAGGCAGTTTCAAGTACATCTGAAAAACTTGATTTGTCTAAATAAGATTTATCAATCCAGAAACCTTTTGAAACCCCATTATCAGTTATTGCTTCTGCATTACAATCTGAATACATTTTACTGTCTTTTGCTGATGTTCTGTCAAACAAATAAATTTTTGTATCTAGTTCATCTGCTGTAAAATGTTTATTCTTTAACGATGGAGATAATTTTTTTAATGCTTCTTTTAATATTAAAATTTTCTTTTTCTGAATATCGTTTGGAATAACAACATCATGAGCTCTTGCATCTCCTAAAATATCACGAATTGTTGGCATTCCAAGTTTTGAAAAATTTTCTTTACATACTTTATAACCATTCTTCTTTAATTCATTAACCACATCAGAACTTGCATTTGAATAAGCAACATATTTTGCAGGGAATTTTACATGTAACTGAAATTTATCTGATTCCCAATTTGTATAACCTAAAAATCTTTCAATAAAATTATCCATTGGATGTTCTTTGCTAAAAAAATCCTTTGCATCCCAATAATTTTCAAGGGATTTTAGCATTTTTATTTTATCATCGTTTGACATTCTTTCTTCTTTTGCAAGCCATTTTGCAATTTCTTCTATATTTGATGTATTCAAAGATGTTCTATCACGAGATGGATCTAAAACACTAACAGGAGGCTTTTCTTTAATAAAAATAGCTATATTTTCTAATCCATCATAATTGCCATCAAATTCAAACCTTTGACCTGCAATATAAATTCCGCCTTTTTCACCATACGGAAGATTTTTTATACCAATTATTTCATTTTCAAAATCAGGGCATTTGAAATGAGTATTACCTGAACTATAAAAACGATTTAATGTTTTTCTTAATGACTCTAATAATTTTCTATCTGTTGTTTCAAATTCTATATAATTACCATTAAATTTTTCTGTTTTATCAAGAGAATATGCCAAAACTCGTTTATCTGAAAGATTTCCTTTATCTAGACTATATGTAACTTTCCAGTTATCCGATGCAATTTTTACATCCTGTGCACCACCATCTTTTAATAGTTTAAGCGTAGCCATTTTTAAACCTTCACCATAGTTTCCGGCTGCTTTTGCATCATTACGTTTTGTGGATTCTCCTATATAAACTGCTTTATCCGGAGTATAAGTAGATTTTCCTTCAATTCTTACCTTATATTTACCTGTTCCTGTTGGTTCAAAATGTAATTTTACTCCATCCAGAGTTTGCCCGTGACCATCAAAAAAGTTTTGTAAAACATCACGTGCTATTTTGTCATTATTCCATTGAACAGAATCTGCATAACTTTCAGAAATATTTGTCGGTTGAGATTTTACAGGTTTAAAATCTACAGATTGCATATGAGTAATTTTCACTTCATTAGACATTGGTAATTCATAATCAAACCTGCCATTAGATGCTATCTCTGGAATTTGTAATTCTTTCATACCTGCACGATTTAGAGTTCCTACTGATGATGGTAAAGGAATAGCATCATCATAAATTTTTGTACCACCTTTGCCTGTGACAGGTGGTTGAGTTATATCATATCCATAATCACTTTTTTCTATTTTACTTTTTAATTCATTGAAAAGTTTATCACGCATATCTTTTGGAGCTATATCTCCTTCAAAGATATCAGTTAATTTATCTTTAGCTTTTTGGGCTTCTTCTTGTAATCTTTTATTTATATTTGAAAGAGTTTCATTGTCATTTGTTAGATTTTTTACTTTTTCTTCTGCTGTTTGCAAAGTATTTTTTATAGTTTCATTATTCTCTGTAAGTTCTGAAACTTTATTTTTAAGACTTTTAAGATTAAACTTGTTATGCCCATGCATTATCGCACCGCCAAGAACAGCTGCAGACAATGCTGTTGCAAATATTTTTCCATTTACTTCATTTTTAGAATAAGTATCTTCCTTTATTTCTTGATTTATATTTTCTTCTATTTTTTCTTCTTTTTTTGCTTGAAAATTTTGAGATATTTGCTTTTTGTTTATTGAAGATATATTATTCATAAAATTTCCCCCTTATATTTTTATAAAAATCCATAATATATATTTTTGCTTAAACAAAAATTTTTGTGTTACAATTCTTAATAAAATAGGAAAATTTAGTGTTTTTTGTATAACAAATTTATGATATGATTTAATTATGAGTATGAAAGAGTGGATTTTTAATAAATACGATGGGCAGGAGAAATCTTTAATAAAAAGACTTTTACATTCAAGAGGTATAAAGTCAGATGAAGATATTTATGAATTTACGCATCCTCTTGAAACTAAAATTACTCATCCGAAAGCTTTTACGGATATGGAAAAAGTTATCGAAAGGTTATCAAATGCTATTGATAATGGAGAAAAAATTGTTATCCACGGTGACTTTGATGCCGATGGTGTAACTTCCACTTCTTTGCTATACAGAACTTTTAAATTCTTAGGAGCTGATGTTAATTACTTTATTCCTGACAGAGAAAAAGAAGGACACGGATTTGATACAAAAGCACTAGTAAAAGTAATGACACAAGTCAAACCTAAAGTTATTATATCTTGTGACTGCGGGATTTCAGATGTCGATGCTGTGAATTTTTTAAACAGCTTTAAAATTGATGTAATTATCACAGATCACCACGAAGCTCCTGAAATATTGCCAAAAGCTTATGGAATCATAAATCCGAAAGCTCCTAATGCTTTAGATGAAAACTTGACGACAAAACAAATTGAAAGTTTGACATCTCTTGCAGGTGTTGGTGTCGCATTTAAAGTTGCTCAAGGATTATTAGAAAAATACAACAAACTTGAATTCATTTCAGATATTTTACCATACGTTGCTGTAGGTACAGTTGCAGACGTTGTACCGTTAATCGGTGAAAACAGATATTTTGTAACTAAAGGATTAGAATTAATCTCTAACGGAAAACATTACGGGCTTTCAAGACTTTTAGAAAGTGCAGGTTACAAAGGTCAAATTACATCTGAACAAATTGCATTCGGAATTGCACCAAGAATTAATGCATCAGGACGTCTTGATACAGTCGATGCTGCTTTGAAAGTCTTAATCTCTGACAACAGACAAGAAATTGAAATGGCTATTCAGAGTTTGAATGAATTTAATAAAATTCGACAAGAATTATGTCAAAATACATTTGCAGAAGCTGATGAAATGGTTAAAGCAGAAGGGAACAGAAACTCTGCTATCGTATTATTCAATAAAGATTGGCATATCGGAATTATCGGAATCGTTGCATCATCTCTTGTAGAAAAATATTACAAACCGACCTTTTTAATGACATATTCTGATGAAACAAACCAATTCAGATGTTCAGCAAGAAGTATTGATGGAATAAATTTATATGATGCAATTTCTGCTAATGCAGAACTATTTGACGGATTTGGCGGACACGCAATGGCTGCAGGACTTGCTTTCAGCGAAGAAAAATCATCTTTTGAACAGGTTAAATCTGCTCTTTGCAAAACAGTTAAAGAAATGGCTCAAGGAAAAGATTTAAAACCGTTTATTAATATTGATTTAGAACTTATGCCTGATGATATTGACGTTGATTTAGTCGAACAGATTTCTCAGTTGGAACCTTTTGGGGCATCAAATCCTAGCCCGACTTTTGCTATCAGAAATCTTAAAATTAAAGAAAAACGATTGATGGGTGAAAATAAAAACCATTTACGTTTAACATGTCAAGCAGGTACTACTGAGTTTAATTGTATTCGCTGGAAAGACGGAGATACATCTCTTGTAAAAGGTGATACATTAGATATTGCTTTCCACCCGCAGATTAATGAATTTAACGGAAATACATCAGTACAATTAATTATTGACGATATTCATTCTGAATATTTAAAAGAGGAAGAAAACCTGCCGCAACAAAAAGTTTACGATCACCGCAAAAAAACAGATATTTTGCCTCAAGTAAATGATTATGTTAAAAATTCAAAACAAAATATTTTGATTTTTGCAGAAAGCAAACCTATATTAGATAAATTAAAACCATTCTCAGATCTTTTTGCCCGCACAATTACACGCGACAATTTAAGACCTTGTGACTCTTTAATGCTTTTTGATTATCCTGCAGATAAAGAAACTTTTGACAGAATTCTTAATCAGACAACACCGTTATCAATTCATTTTATGAATTATGACTTAAAATACATGGACGAAGAAGAATTTTTGAAAACCGTATGCGGAATGTTAAAATTTGCCTGCCACAATAACGGCGGAAAAGTTGAATTAAGAAGATGTGCAAGTTTTTTAGGCAAATCTTATCAAGTATTTGATTTACTATTCTCAATCCTTGATGACATCAATGTAATAAAAATAAAAGAGAAAACAAAAGATTATTATATCGTGGATTACAATCCTCAAGCTGATATTTCTCAAATTCTTCATTCACCAAAATATGCAATTTTGACCGATATGATTGCAGAATGTGAAGAATTTCAAAAAAGCTTGATGGAAGATGATGTATATTCACTTATTTAATTTTTCCATGCTATAATAACCTTATGAGAAAACCGATTGTAGCAATAGTAGGACGCCCAAATGTAGGCAAATCAACTTTCGTAAACCGTCTTATAGGTACGAGAAATTCTATCGTTGACGATTTACCGGGAGTTACACGTGATAGAATTTATTTTGACGTTGAATGGCAAAATAAAATTTTTACTGTAATCGACACTGGCGGAATTATACCAGGTGATGAAGATGAAATTATGTTGTCAATTTTTGATCAAGCAAAAATTGCTTGTGAAGAAGCTGACAAAATAATTTTTATTGTAGACGGAAAAGAAGGTGTTAATCCTGTTGATTACGATATTGCAAATATTTTAAGACAATCAGGAAAACCTGTTTTTCTTGCCGTAAATAAATCTGATAATCCAGAATCTTTAATGATGGTAAATGATTTTTATTCACTTGCAATCGGGGATCCTATAGGAATTTCTGCTCTTCACGGGTCAGGAGGTGTAGGTGATCTTCTTGATTTGGTAACAGAAGATTTCTCTCAAGATGTAGAACAAGAAGATGATAATACAATCAAAATTGCAATTGTCGGAAGACCAAATGCAGGCAAATCATCAATTGTTAATGCTTTATTAAACGAAAACAGAGTAATCGTATCTGATATTTCAGGCACTACTCGCGACAGTATAGATAGTCATATAACTTTTAATGACAGAGAATTTATAATTGTAGATACTGCAGGAATTAGAAAAAAATCCAAAGTAGACTGGGGTGTTGAAAAATTTGCAGTAGATAGAGCAATAAGATCTATTAGAGATTGCGATGTTGCTTTGCTTGTAATTGATGCTACTCAAGGAATTTCAGATCAGGATAAGAAAATTGCATCAATTATCACAGAAGCAGGAAAAGGTCTAATTATAGCAATAAACAAATGGGATTTAATTGAAGACAAAAAATCAAATACAATCAACCAGTACAACAAAAAACTTGCAAATGACATACCTTTTTTGGAATATGCTCCAAAAATATACATTTCAGCTGTTACAAAACAAAGATTACATCAAATCTATACAGAGGCTGAAAATGTATATGCAGAATGTACTAAACGTATTTCAACAGGTCTTTTGAATAAAGTAATCAAAGAAGCTTATATGTTAAATCCACCGGCTTCTTCAAAAGGCAAAAGACTTAAAATTATGTATGTTACTCAAACCGGTATTCAACCTCCGCACATTGTTATTTTTGCAAATAACGCTGATTTAATGAAAGATCATTACAAACGTTACGTAGAAAATAAATTGCGTGAAGCATTCGGATTTTTTGGAACACCAATCAAATTATCTATTAGAGAAAGATCTGATAAAGACAAAAAATAAGAGGACTAAAAAATCCTCTTATTTTTTTATTATTTTATCCTTTATAATTTACTTACAAAGCAAAGAACATCTTCAAATAAATTCTTTATTGGTTTTGACACATCGTAAGATAAAATATTTTTGATATATTCAAGTTTTTCTTCAAATGTTAATGAATGTCTTTGTTCTTCAGGAATTTCCGAAATAATTTGTTCTATTTTACTTTCATCAATAACTATTTTGTATTTCTCCAATAATTCTTCTGATAGCAATAATGTCTCACATACATCTTCAACAGGGGTAATTTTAGAAAAATCAATTTCTAAATTCTCTAATTTGCACAAATCTTCCATCTTTTTAATAGCTCCTTTTTTATTATACAAACGCTTCTGATACATAATTAATCATTTCATCAAACATATTTTGTAGGGGTAATGTAACATCTATCATTGCATCTTTTTGAATTTCTGCTAATGTATTATCAAGAGTTTTAGGTGTTTCAACAACCGCTTTTTCATATCTACCTTCTTCAAGTTGATGTAACAAGTCTCTTGAAAAATCTGTAGTATCCCTTAAAGACGCCAAAATTGCACAATCAATTCTGAACAAATCTTCAGAACTCAATTCACTGCTTAACATTCGCTCCATTGCATCAAGGTCATTAATGTCACGCATAATGCCATTTGCAATTGTGTTACAGTCATTGACTATAACATTTTCAGTTTTTGAATTCATTTAAAAATTTACCTCCAATTAACTATTGCTCTGTCTGTAAATTTTATCTCGGTTTTTTAAATCAAAAACTTTAACAAAAAGATTAATTTGTTACATTATATTTACAAATAACCAAAATAGGCATGAATTAAGGCTTACAGAAAAAATAATATTTATTAGTTATTTATATATAAAAGTTTAATAACCGCTTATATTGAGCTTACAGCTCTATTAATAAAGTTAAAAAATATAAAAGTCCTTCCCCCGAAAAAGAAAGTCTCGTCGTTTGACAAGACTTATAAATATACATTTACCCCACACTCTTTATATCACAAAATATTTATTTTGTCAACAGGTAACAGATATATTTTTATAAATATTTTTCTACATTAATTGTAGAAAACTTCATGAAAATATGTAGAAAATTCATGAGTTTTCTACAGTTAAATGTTAATAATATAGTTTTCTACAAAAACATAAAAATTATTGAACAATTTTCTACAATTTTTTCTACTGGCAAAAGTTAGTCATAGTCATAGTTTCAAATAGTTTTCTACAAATATTGACAGCTTATTATTACTATTAAATATATTATTATATTAATTAATATAATATATAATATAAATTCAATTGTTCAAAACTCAAAAGGTAAAGTTTTTGTATTATTCTATTCTTTTTGAATATTTAACGGATATAATCAAATTATAGAATAGAAAATCGGGGAGTAAAAATCATGAAATTTGTTGTAAAAAAAGAAGATTTATATAATGGGATTAAAATTGTAGAAAGAGCTACATCTATGAAAGCTCTTCAACCTGTACTTTTAAATATTTTGATTGAAACTATTGATAAAAGTACAATCAAATTAGTTGCAACAGATTTAGATTTAACAGTAATTGCAGAAGTTGATGCTCAAGTTGAAGAAGAAGGGAAAATTACATTGCCTTCAAAGACTCTCAACGAGATAGTTTCAAAGCTTGGTGATAAGTTAATTACTTTTGAAATGAATGAGGGAGAAACTACTGTTAATATAACTTGCCAAAACTCAAAGTTTGATATAATCGGTATTTCAGCTTCAGAATTTCCTCCGGAGTTTTCTTTAATTAATGTGAATGATGAAGAAGGTTTTGAAATAGAAATCAGACCATTTGTAAAAGCTGTGAAACAAGCAGGTTTTGCTGCTGCAAGTTATGAAACAAGCAATCTTTTATCAGGTATTGTATGCGATATTTCTGAAAATGTTATGGAAATTGCATCAACTGACGGCAACCGCTTAGCTAGAGTTCGTGAAACTATTGATAATAAAGACAATCACTCAAAACAATTAATTATTCCTTCAAAGACTTTGAATGAATTTATTAAAATGAGCAGTTTCATTGATGAAGATTCAGTAAAAATTTACACAGAAAAATCAAGATTAATAATTAAATCAGAAAAAACAACAACAATTTCAAGATTATTGGAAGGTCAATTCCCAAAATATAATCAATTGATTCCTGCAGAAAGTCCAAAAGAAGCTCTAGTAAATGTTTCTCAAATGACATCAGCATTGGAACGTGTATCAATTATGGTTAATGAAAAAACAAGTATTGTAAAACTTGAATTTAGCCACAATAACTTAAAACTTTCAGCAGATACACCAGATTCTGGTAAATCAGAAGAAAATATTGATATTGATTACGCAGGAGAAGAATTGACAATTGCATTTAACTATAAATTTGTATTGGAAGCTTTGAAAAACATTGATTCTGACGAGGTTAAAATCGGACTTAACACACCATTGTCAGCTACAATGTTCAAACCAAACAGTGAAGAAGATTATGTTTGTTTGATTATGCCTGTTCAAATAAGATAGAAATAACATTCAAAGGAAAGCAATATGCAAAAGATTTATAAGTTTGATAATCTTATTCCGAAAATCAAAAAAGTTTTCTTTTTTGTTTTGCTTATCACGGCATTAATCATTTACATATATTACAAAGTAACTAATATAAAAGAAGTTTTGTATGTAATTCCAATATCAATAGTTATGGTATTGTTTTATAATTTTCAATTTCAATTCGGAACTTTGATAAATTATAAATCTATTATTGTAGATAATGTAAATAATCAATTAAAAATAATATCTAAAAATGATGAGGAAATATTTTTATATAAGGATATTCAAGGGATAACTTTTATAAAAGAACCTCAAATTTTTCGCAGAAGATCTTTGATTCATTTGACAATATTATTGAAAACAGGTTATTCAAAGACAATAACTTTTTCAAACTTTGAATTTGATATAAACTTTTTAAAGAAACTTCCGCCTTATGTTTGCGTGGATATGTAAATTATCCGTTAATAGCAAAATAAACTTCTTTAAGACGCTTTTTGCTAATGTGTGTATACAATTGGGTTGTGGATACATTGCTGTGTCCTAAAAGCTCTTGTACCACTCTCAAATCTGCTCCGTTTTCTAATAGGTGAGTTGCAAAACTATGACGCAGTGTGTGCGGCGAGATTGCTTTGTGTAATTTTTTCCCCTGCTCATGGATAAATGTGTAGATTTCCTGGCGTGTTACTTTTTTACCTTTGTCGTTTATCAAAAGATATTTTGTCTGTAAGTTGTATTTTGAAATTAAGTAATCTCTTTCAGGTAAAAAATCTTTTATTGCCAGAATAGCTTTTTTTCCTAGCGGAACAAGTCTATCTTTTGAGCCTTTACCTGTACATTCAAGAAATTTACTTTTCAAATCATAGTCAGTAATTTTCAAATTCGCAAGTTCAGATACTCTAAGTCCGCATCCGTATAAAAGTTCTATAATAACCCTGTAAAGCTTTGATAAATCTTGATTAAAGATATTATTAATTTCTTCTATTGTCATAACTTTAGGAAGTCTTTGAGGAATTTTTGGTTGTTCTAGAGTGAGTGCAGGGTTAGTTTTGGTTATTTCATTTACACAACTCCATTTGAAAAATCCTCTAAGTGATGCAATTTTTCTCATAATACTCGTAGGTGAAAACTTCTTTTCATGCAGGTTTCTGACATACGTGTTGATTTTAGATCTTTGAATATCGTTAATATCAACATCACCGCAAAATTCGAAAAAATCGCTCAAATCTCTCCTGTATGCTTCAAGAGTATTTTCAGCAAGACCTTTTTCAATTTCCAGATAATCTAAGTATTCTGATAAAACTTGCATATTCATATGCTTAATTCTACTACATATTTCGTTTAATGACATTCAGCGTTTATATGATATAATTAGAATGAACAAAATTTATACATAAATCGTTCTATAAGTGGAAGATTTTTTGTAGAAAGGGTAGAAAAATGAAAAAAATATTATCTATATTAGTTGTATTCACAATGTTTGTAATGACAGGATTACAAGCTTTTGCAGACAGTGCTCAAGAAGCTTTGAATTTCTTTAACAGCTATGTATCAGCTGCAAATTCATATAGTCCGACAGTTGCCGGTATGTATTCTCCAAGTGCAAAAATTATAAGACAGGTTGTAAAGCCAAATGGAGAATTAGTTAATGTATCTACAAATACAGCAACTTACATAAAACAAATGAAAATAGGTCAAGCAGGTGCTAAAATGAGAGGTTACAAAAATACTTATACAAATGTATCTGTAACATCTTTAGGCAACGGAGCTTACAAAGTTAGTTCTTTAAGACAACCAAAAGGCGAAACTTATAAACTTAAGACATATATGATAGTTAAGAAAATAAACGGTAAATGGCAAATTACCGAAGAAATGATGCAGACAAAAGAACAAATTTTCTTGAAATATGCTAATAAAAAATAATAGAGGATTATGCTGGAAAAGTTTAGATTTTTAACTGCGGGAGAAAGTCATGGAAAATCTTTGACCGCAATTATAGAGGGAATTCCTTCGGGATTTGTAATAAATCCCGATTTTATCAATAAAGAATTAAAACGTCGCCAAGGCGGATATGGCCGTGGTGGACGTATGAAAATAGAATCAGATACCGTAGAAATTACATCAGGTGTCCGTTTTGGGAAAACTTTAGGCTCACCTATCACTCTTGTTATTCAAAATAAAGATTTTGAAAATTGGCAAAAGATTATGAGTGCAGATCCTAAAGATTTCACAGAAGAAAAAGCTTTTTCAAAGTATCGTCCCGGACATGCAGATTTTGCAGGCAGTGTAAAATATAATCAAACTGATTTGAGAAATATTTTAGAACGTTCAAGTGCTAGAAAAACTGCAATAGAAGTGGCAGTTGGAGCTTTAGCAAAACAAATTCTTGAACAGTTTAATATAAAATGTCATTCAAGAATTATTCAAATTGGTCAAGGTAAAACAGAAGAAGAATTTAAAAATGAAATAGACAAAGCAAAAGAGGCTGGAGATACTTTAGGAGGTAAATTTGAGGTAATTTATGAAAATTTGCCGATTGGTCTTGGTTCTTTTGTGCATTGGGATAGAATGCTTGATGGTAAAATTGCTCAGGCTGTAATGAGTATTCCTGCTGTAAAATCAGTTTCTATCGGAAATCAAGATGCTTATAAAATGATGGGAAGTGAATTCCACGATCAAATGTATCTTGAAAACGGAAAGATTATAAGAAAAACAAATAATGCAGGTGGTATTGAAGGTGGTATGACAAACGGTGAGCCGATTGTTGTGACTGCTGTTATGAAACCAATCCCAACTTTAAGAAAACCTTTAAAAACCGTAGATTTAAAGAATATGGAGCAAACAGAAGCGCATTTTGAACGATCTGATACATGTGCTGTGGAAGCTTGTTCTGTTGTGGCAGAAAATAGAATTGCCTGCGTGTTGTTAGATGAATTTCTTCTAAAATACGGCGGTGACAATTTTGAGGAAATAAAAAATAGACTTTAAGACAGCTTTACAATAAAATTCGGCCCATGATAGTATAAAGCTATGCTAGAGTTATTTTTAACAGGTTCTGATGATACATCAGATAAAATATATGTAACTGCCGGTCTTACTGCTACAATGCAGAGTTTAGGCTATTCTTGCGGTGTATACAAACCTGTTGATACCGGTATTGTAAAAATAAACGGTTTTGAGCAATCTTTAGATATTGCTTTTATAAAATATACAGATCCTTATGTAAAAACATATTATTCATATCTGTTAAAGCAAAAATCGTCTCCTTTAATTGCAGCTGCTGCAGAAAATATTGCAATTGATAAAAATACAATTCTTAATGATTTTCAAAAAATTCAAGATGTACATGAATGTTTGATAGTTGATGGCGTATCAGGTCTTGCAACACCTTTTGGTAAAAATTTTTTAGAAGAAGATTTGATAAAAATGCTTGATTTACCACTGTTAATGGTAGTTTCTGCAAAATATGCATCAATAAATAACATAATTTTGTCAATTAATCACGCTTTAGAAATAGGTATAAAGTTCCGCGGAGTTATTTTAAGTAATTATCCTGAAGCAACAGATGATGTGAATATAAAATTATTGCCAAGATTAATTGAAGAATATACAAATGTGAAAATATTAGGTATTTTGCCTTTGTTTGAAAGAAACGTAAATCCAAATGATTTAATTACTGAAATATTAAATGGTGTTGATATTGAGGCTGTTTTTGGAATACCAATTGCAAAACTCCAAATGTAACAAATTGTAATATTATACGTTTTTTATATAAGAAAAAGTCAATTTTTTCTTAACAAATTTTTTTATAAATATATAAAGAGGTATAATTATTTTATGGACAAGAGAGATTTTACCGTAATTGAAAATGAGATTAAGGCTGATGAAAAGGTTGAAAAAAAATCTGTTCGTCATAGCACAAATCCGATTATGAAAAAATTTGTTGAATTCCATAAAGAAAATATGTCTAAATTCTGTGTGAAGGATTTATTTAAAAAGTAATGTACCAGATAAAAAATCAAATTTACCTTGATATGACAAAGACACAGAAATCAGCCCTGTGTAATTTTTTACGTGCGTTTGTAAAAAAATCTCCTGATATGAGTGTGGAAGATATTTTTGACAAATTTATTGATGATGAAAAGTATTATCTTGAAATTAACAATCCGCATTTTGAATTTCTTCAAAACTATCTTGATGATGACAAATTTACAGAAGAAACAATGCTTTACCTTAAAGAGTGCAAAAAATATTACGATTACAAAAAAAAGCAGGAACCTTTAATTCAAGCTCACAGAGAGTATGAAAAGAAAAAACGTGCATTCCTGCGTGAAGTTAAGATGTCAAAAGAACAGCCAACTAAAAAACAGCTTTATTATTACGATCGTTTGTGTAAAAAATATAATATAGAAAAAAAAGAATTAACTTCAAAACTCGAAGCTCGTGATGAAATAGATAAAATATTAAATGAGCATGATTGTCGAAATATTAGTGAATAAAAGAAAATTATGGCAGAAAGTATGAGTATTCAAGAGATTATAAAAATATTAACAGATAGCGGTATAGAACAAAATGAAGCAAATGTTGAAGTTAAAATGCTTCTTGAACATTTTGCAAATTATGGTGTAAAAGATATTATTTCAGGTAACAAGCTGACAACTGAAAAACTTGAATTAGTAAAGGAAAAGGCTGAATTAAGAGCAAAAACAAGACAGCCTATTCAACATATAATCGGTTACGCAGATTTTATGGGGGAAAAGTTTATCGTAAATCCGTCAGTTTTAATTCCGAGAGATGAAACAGAATTTTTAGTAAGAAAAGCAATCGAGATAATTAATAAAAACAATTTCAAAATGGCTCTAGATGTTGGAACAGGTTCAGGTTGTATTGCTTGTATGATTGCAAAATATACACAATGCCAAATTATCGGGCTTGATATATCATCAGATGCATTGAATACAGCTCTTGATAATGCTTCTAAACTAAATTTATTTAATAAAGCAATATTTAGAAAATCTAATATTTTCTCCAATGTAAAACCAGGTGAAAGCTTTGATATAATTCTTTCGAACCCTCCTTATATTCCACCATCAGAAAAAGAGAAAATTCAAACAGAAGTTAAATTTGACCCAGAACAAGCCCTGTTTACTGGAGATGAAAAAGGTTTGGAGTTTTATGAAAAAATAACGAAAGATGCTCCAAGGATATTGAATAAAGGTGGATATTTGCTTTACGAATTGGGAATAGGTCAATCAAATGATGTTAAATCAATAATGGAGAAAAATGGTTTCCAAAACGTAGAAATAATCAAAGATTTAGCAGGAATTGACAGAGTAATTATAGGGAATTTGTAATATTTAGTAATTTCAAAAAACAATTAGTTCAATAGTTTTATGCTATGTCTACGCATGTATTGTAACAGATGCGAGGGAAAAGTTTGAGTATTTAATATAACTTCAGACGATAGAACCCGAGTGCATGAGTTGAACAAAGCGATATTAAAATTGTTTGTAAAAAAAATAAGAAAATCGTAAAAAGCGACTATTAATAAGTCGTAAGCTATACCTACGCAAGTAGTGCAAGAAAATGCCGGCAATAGTGAGACTTGCCGGCACATTACTTTAATTTTCTTAAAGTAAAGAGGTGATGATTATATGTGAATTTAATTTACATAGTCGTATGGTTTGCTTCCTGTAGCTTTGTATAAGCTGATTGCATCTGTCATGCATTCAACTTTTTGTTGAGCTACAAGTTTTTCTATTGTAAGTAAATTTTCTTGATATTGAATTAAATCAAGTTTTGATATAACTCCCTGATTATATTTATGTTCGCTGTATTTATAATCAGATTTTTCTAAATTATATTGTTTAGTAGTTTGTAGCATTTTTTCTTTATCAAGTTTTGATGCAACTAATGCATCATTTACTTCTTGGATTGCTGTTAAATTAGTTTTATAATAGTCTTGCAAAATTCTTTCATAAGTTGCTTTTTTTAATCTTAAGTTAGCAATCAAAGAACCACCTTGGAACAATGGAGTCATTAGACCTCCGCCAAGACCAAGCAACATATTTTTTGTTGTAAATAAGCTGCCTAAATCTCCTGCATTAAATAATGCACCACCTAAAATGTTAATAGATGGTAAAAATTCTTTTTTAGCAACTTTAACATCAATTCCAGCTTTTTCAACCATCAATTCAGCTCTCATGTAATCAGGTCTTTGAGTAATGATTTCTGATGGAATTTGAGATGGAACTGCTAATTGATAGTTTACATCATCTAAAGATGTTCTTTTTAGAGTATTTGCATTTTCAGGACTTTCTCCGATAAGTACACACATTTGGTGTAATAATTGCTCTCTTTGTTTTTTCAACTCAATTAAATCGGTTTGGCCTTGAACTAATGATTTATTAGCTTTTACAGTATCTGCTGTAGAAGTTAGACCTTCTTTATTGCTTGCAAGCATTAAATCATAAATTTCTTGTCTTATTTTAACAATTTGTTCTTGCAATGTAATCATTTTATCAAGATTTATAATATTAAAATAAGTAGATCCGACTGCTGATACAACTGATATATATGCAGCTCTTTCATCTAATTTAGAACCTTCATATAGTTTTTTTACAGCTTTTGTTTTGTTATGATTTTTTAAGAAAATATCTGCTTCATATTGAACAATAATTGGCAGACCAAAACCAATGTCAGTACTTGTTGATCCTGGTGCTTTATACCAACCTGGTCCAAATCCTGCTGCTACACTTGGTAATTCGTTTGCAAATTGTAATTTTACATTTTGGTAATATTCTTCTACATTAATTGTTGCCATTTTTAGGTCATAGTTATTTAAAATAGCTTTTTCAATGTATGAAGTTAAAATATCATCATTAAAATTGTTCCACCAATTCATATTCACATATGCGAATTTATAATCATCATTTTTTCGGTTAGCATTATTTTTATTTGTAGGTTTAGTTTTTTTATTACTTTTTTCTACCATGCTTTTGAATTGTTTTGGGGTAGCAGTAGATTTTGTATTATTTTCCAGAGCAAAAACAGGCATGATATTCATGCTTAAAAAACTCATTAATAATGCTGTAGATAATAGCTTTTTCACTTTTTTTAATCCTTTGTTTTTAGTACTTGCATTTTTAATAATCATATGTTAGCATATTATTGTTGTAAATGCAACAAATTTTTTTTACAACAATAATTAAAATAATAAAAGAGTCTATAATGGAACAGTTAGAAAAAGAAGAAATACAACGTTATACCGATAGTTTATATTACGAATTAGAACAAACAACAAAATTTTTTAGAGTATTTTCATTAAAATTCTTTAAAAAATTAAATGTAAATTTATCTCCTGATGAGTATGTAACAATTGAAACTATTTTATGTAACGCAGGAATTTGCCAAAGAGATTTGGCTAAATTAATATTAAAAGATAGAGCAAATACAGGTAAAATATTAGACTCTTTAGAAGAAAAAGGTTATATTACAAGATTTGTAGATATGAAAAATAACCGTTTAGTCAGAAAAATGGGAGTGACTGAAAAAGGTAAAGAAGTTTATGATTCAATAACAGATAAATTACGAGTAGCAATTGATAAAATGAATGCTATTCCTGGTAGAAAAAATATATCTTCAAAAGAAAAAGAATTGTTAAGAGATATTTTAAAAAGATTTAGAGATAATTTAAGTAAAATGGTAGATATGCAAATATAAAAAATGAGGTATAAAATGGACGAACAAAATATAAATACTGAATCAGAAAATGTTCAAACAGAAGAAAAAAAAGAACACAAACCATTTAAACGTTATATTGCAATAGGTGTAGGAGCTATAGTTGCAATAGCAGCAGGTTTTGTAATTCATGATGCATTGTTATATCAATCAACAGATGATGCTTATGTAGAAACAACAACAGTTCAAGTTGCTCCAAGGGTAAGCGGTCAAATTACTGAAGTGTATATTACTGATAACCAAAAAGTTAAAGAAGGTGATTTGGTAGCTAAAATTGATCCTGCAGATTATGAAATTGCTCTTGCACAAGCTGATGCAAAATATGAAAAAACTCTTTTAAATCAAAAAAATGCGAAAGCTAATTTTAAAGCAATGCAAACAAATATTGAAGTAGCTAAAAAAGATTTAGACAGATATAAAGCTTTGTATGAAAAAGGTGCAGTATCAAAACAAACTCTAGATACAGCTCAAGCTAAATATGATTCAGCTCAAGCAAACTTAACTCAATCAGAAGAAGCATTATTATCAGATAGCGGTAAAAAAGTTGCAGATGCTGATTTGAGAGAAATAAAAGCAGCTAGAGATAAAGCAAAATTAAATTTATCTTATACAAATATTTATGCACCTCAAACAGGTACAGTATCTTCAAGACGTGTAGAAAAAGGTATGTATGTAAATATTGGTTCTCCATTATTTGTAATTGTTCCTGAAAATGTATGGGTTGTTGCAAACTTTAAAGAAAATCAATTACGTCATATGAAACCTGGTCAAGAAGTTGATATTAAAATAGATACATATCCAAACAAAGTATTCAAAGGAAAAGTTGACAGTATTCAAAGAGCTTCAGGTGCTAAATCAAGTTTATTCCCACCTGAAAATGCTGTAGGTTCTTTCGTAAAAATCGTTCAAAGAATTCCTGTAAAAATTGTATTCACAGAAAAAATAGATCCGAATGAATATAGCATTATCCCAGGAATGTCAGTAGTTCCAAAAGTAAGAGTAAAATAATAATAAAGTAAAAAAACGGACAAAATATATAAAAAGTCTGGTATATCGGCAAAAAGGATTACAAAGATAAAGGAGCCGTAATGGCTCCTTTTAAATAAAATAATATATAGGGAAAATATGTCTGCAGAACTAATTCAAGAAGAGTGGAAACCTAAAACAAATCCATGGTTAATAATTTTACCTGTTATGTTAGCAACATTTATGTATGCGTTAGATGAAACTGTTGCAAACGTTGCTTTACCTCATATTGCAGGGTCTTATTCTGTGAGTTCACAGGAATCAATATGGGTTTTGACAAGTTATTTAATGGCAAGTAGTATTGTTATTCCAATGATAGATTTTTTCTGTAAATTTTTTGGCAGAAAAAACTTTTTTATGCTTGGTGTATTTATATTTACAATAGCTTCTTTTATTTGCGGAGTATCAAATTCTATTGGAATGATTGTAATAGCAAGAGCATTACAAGGTATAGGCGGAGGTTGTCTAATGCCTATGGCACAGGCTATTACATTGGAATCATTTACAGGAGAAGCAAGAAACAAAGCAATGGCTGTATTTGGTTTAGTTGTAATTGTTGCTCCTATTTTTGGACCTGTTTTAGGTGGATATATTACGGAAAATTGGTCTTGGCCATATATTTTCTTTATCAATATTCCTGTAGGTTTTATTTGTATTACATTAGCAAAAATGTTTTTGGAAGATCCTCCTTATGTTCAAAAACAAGATAATATTCATTTAGATAAATGGGGATTTTTATGGTTGTGTGTATGGCTTGTTCCTTTACAAATAGTTTTTGATAAAGGTAATGATGCTGACTGGTTTAATGCTACTTGGATTTGCTGGTTGACAGCAATAGCTGTATCAGGTGCTGTTTTGTTTTTCTATACACAGGTTAAGGGTAAAAATCCGCTTGTAAAATTAGACGTATTAAAAGATACAAATTATGTATTCGGTACAGTAATGTTAATTTTAATTAATGCTGTATTATTGGCATCTTTAGCAATATTACCTCAAATGCTTCAATATATGTTAGGGTATGATTCTTTTCTTAGCGGTTTAGCAATAATGCCTAGAGGATTAGGTTGTTTGACCGCATTGTTGATATTTGGCGGACTTGGCGGAAGATTAAGTTATAGAACTTATGGTGTTATTGGTCTTACTTGTCTAGGTATTGGCGGTTGGATGTTAGGACTTTTAAATCTTGAAATTAATCCTATGAATATTGCAATACCTAATTATATATTTGGATTAGGGCTAGTATTTTCATTTATGCCAATTACAACTTTATCTTGTATTACAATCCGAAATGACCAGATGACAAATGCTTCGGGTTTGCAAAACTTATTAAAAACCATAGGTGGTGCAATTGGTACATCTTTAGTTGCTACTATGATTTCAAGATTTTCTCAGGTTCATCAACATGGACTTGTTAAAAATTTAAGTATTTCAAACCCTGTGTTTATGGATAAATTAAATACATTATCAGGAACTTTTATTCATCAAGCAGGTGATATGATGAATTCTACTTATATGGCAGGCAAAATGCTTTATAATCAATTAATTCAACAATCTACTTTATGTGCTTATATGACAACTTTTAAAGTTTTTTCAATAGCTTGTTTTATTTTAATCCCATTTATGTTTTTATTAAAAGGTGAAAAAAAATAGGAAATAATAATTTATGTCTGAAAATAAAATAGAAAAAGAACAATGGACCCCGTCTGTTAACCCTTGGATAATGATTATTCCGGTAATGTTAGCAGTTTTTATATATGTATTGGACGGAACTATAGGAAACGTTGCTTTGCCTCACATGGCAGGAAGTTTTTCTGCTACTCGTGATGAATCAATGTGGATTTTAACAAGTTACTTAATCGCTGCTGGTATTGTAATTCCTGCTGTGGATTTTTTCAGTAAAGTATTTGGACGTAAAAACTTTTTTATAATAAGTATTTTAATGTTTACAATTGCATCAATGCTTTGCGGTATGGCGAAAAATATTGAATTTATGATATTTGCCCGTATTTTGCAAGGTTTTGGCGGCGGTGGAATTTTACCGATTTCTCAGGCAATAATTATTGAAAGTTTTCCTAAAGAAAAACGTGGAATTGCAATGTCTGTTTTTGGTATGGGGGTAATTCTTGCACCTATTATAGGTCCTGTATTGGGTGGTTGGATTACTGATAACTGGACTTGGCCTTGGATTTTTTATATAAATGTTCCGTTTGGCTGTTTGGCTGCAATTTTATCTCATAGATTAGTTGAAGATCCTCCTTATGCTAAAAAACAAAAAAATGTTAAGATTGATGGTAAAGGATTTTTCTATTTAACAATATGGCTTGTCACATTACAGACAGTATTAGATAAAGGTAATAATGCAGATTGGTTTAATGCAACTTGGATTTGTTGGACATTTGGGGTATCTTGTGTTGCTTGTATTTTATTTTTCCATTCGCAACTTACTAATAAAGAGTCTTTAATTGATTTATCTGTTTTTAAGGATAGAAATTTTTCAGCAGGTACTATAATTTCTGTTGTAATTCAAGCTGTATTATACGCATCACTTGCAATTCTTCCTCAATTTTTGCAAAGTATGTTAGGATACACTGCTTTTTTAAGTGGTGCAACAATGATGCCTAGAGGTTTTGGTAGTATGACAGCTATGATTTTAACAGCAACTTTAACTAATAAAGTTGATAATAGAATATTAGTAGCTATAGGATTATGTCTATTAGGCGGTTCAACTTTAGCTTTTGGATCTTTGAATTTGCAAATATCTAATATGAATATCGCTATACCTAACTTTATAATGGGTATTGGCATGGGGCTTTCTATGGTTCCTATTATGAATTTGTCTGTCGATACTTTAAAAAATGAACAGATGACAAATGCAACAGGTATTCAAAACTTATTAAAAAATATTGGAAGTGCAATCGGTACATCATTAGTTGCGACAATGCTTACAAGATTTGCACAAGTTCACCAATATATGATGGTTGGAAAGGCTAGTGAATTAAATCCTGCATTTATCGAAAGAGTTCAATCAACAGCGGGAGCATTAGCTGCTTATACAGAACATACAGTATCTCAATATATGGCTCAATATTCTTTATACGGGCAATTGGTAAAACAATCGACTTTATGGGCATTTATAGATTCTTTCAGAATATTTGGAGCTTTATGTATTGCAGTAATTCCGCTTTTAATGTTAATGAAAAAATTGAAAAAAGCCTAAGATTTTTTAGGTTTATTTGAACCTATTTCAAAAATAATTCTATAAGCTAAATCTAAATCACGTTTATTTAAAGTTTTTGCAATATTGACAATTTCGTTGATTTTATCAATATTTGCTTCATCTCTATTGTCAAATAAAAACATTTGATATGCTTCAACATTCAAAGCTTTTATAAGTTTTTCAAATCTATCAAAACTTAAAGAATTTTTCCCATTTTCAACATAACCAAGAGAATTTGGTTGTAAATCAATCATTTCAGCAAGTTGTTCTTGAGTATAACCTTGTCTGTTTCTAAAATATTTTATTCTATTTCCGAAGTCCTTTTTCAATTTTGATTTCATGACATTTATACTATATTATTTAACCATTTTTTAATACGGATTATTTTAACTATATTGTGTTAAATAGTTTGTAAAAATAGCTAAAAGACCTATTGTTATTGATTAAATTTTAATGATATTATGTCTTGGTGAAAAAATTAAATTTTTGGAGGGAAAATCTATGAAAAAAGAATTATTAACTAATACAGAATATAAAATTCTAAAATTATTTTCAAAAGGTTTTAACAGAAAAGAAATAGCAGAAAAATTAAATATTTCATATTCACAATGTAGAAAAATAATAAACGAAATATTAGTAAAAATGAATACAACTAATATTACCACTTGTTTAATAAAAGCTTATAATGAGGGAATTATAGAAGGGAAATAAAAAAGAAAACCGATATTCTTTATGGAATACCGGTTTTCTCAGGCTTCGAACAATTAATTACTGTTTTTTGAAATTAGTTGCATTTTTATTTGTCCAAATTATTCAGAACAACCGAATGCAATAGTAATGTGTTCTCTTGGATTTACAGCGGAGATTTTGTATCCGCGTGGGTCAACAAGGTAAGCAAATTCGTCGCCTGTAGTTTGGAATAAGCCCATTGTACCAGATAGGGCAGTTCTAGTTACGTCAACAGGAGCTTTAACTGTTTCCCATAGACCATCACCTAAGTTACGAGCAGCAGCACCAAATTGACCTTGGAATGCGTGACCTAACATATAACCTGCATCATTAGAGATATTTTCAGCAGCGTTACCAACGTTTGTAATGATACCGCCTGCAGTTCTACCTACAATACCAATCATTGAACCTGCTAATGTGAATGGCATTTCAACTAATCTTGCTACTGGGTTTACTTGTTTTGATTTGTTTACTTGTGCTTGTAAAATTTGTTTTGGTAATTTAGTTTTGCAATCACCGTTTTTAATTTCTGTGAATGACAATTTTAAAGCACCTTTATCACAGCCAGAAGGTCTGATTACTTCAACAACTTGACCTGTTACTGTAGATCCGCAAGGATATGTAACACCGTTAATTGTTACATCTTCAAGAGTTTTAGCTCTGAAGTATTGACCTACGTGAGATGATTTTGCTGTTAATTGGTCGATCATTTTAACTTGTAATGTAGGAATTTTAACAATTTCTTCTTGTTCTACAAAAGCATTTTTGTTTACAGGACAAGCAGGGCAGATATTGTTAGCTGTTTTTGGGTTAGTATCGTAACCTAATGCTACACGAACTGTTTGCATCATTGAAGCTACTTCTGCACGAGTTGCTTCTTTGTTAGGCATAATCATATTTGGGTTAGGTGAATCTTTTAAAGCACCGTTTTCCAAAGATTTTGCAACAGGAATTCTTGCCCAGTTAGGAATAGATGCACCGTCTGCGTATTTGCTTAAGATTTCATCAGCTTTGCATTGGTCGATGTCGCAAGTCATACCTTTTGCAATTGTAGTTAAAGCTTCTACTCTTGTTACAGGGTGGTTTGGTTTGAAGTTTCCGTCAGGGTAACCTTTTAACAAGTCTTCATCAACAGCTTTTGCAATTGCAGCATTAGCCCAGTTGCTTTTTGGTACGTCTTTGAATAATCCTTCTCTAGGCATATCGCATTGGTCAAGATTGAAACCTTTTACTAACATTGTTGCAAATTCTGCACGAGAGATATTTCTATTAGGTTTGAAATATCCATCAGGATAACCAACTACTACATCATTTATAGCTAATTTATCAATATCACATGCTGCCCAAAAACCGTTAGGTACGTCTGGGAATTGGCATCCGCCTAAGTTTGCAGCAGCACCTGTTGTTTGCATCATTTGGTTTGGAATTTCATAGGGAACAAATGATTTTCTTACTGCATCAATAGAGTTTGAAGATTGGAAATCAATAGGACAATTATTTCCGTCCATTAATCTTTCATTTCTATCAATTGGAATACCATTATGTCTTGTAGGTGCTTCGTTAAGACAAGGCATTTGAGTAGCAGCACCTGTTACTTGACCTTGAGAAGAAATAGTTGTTCCGTTTACGTTAGAAGAAAGAGTTCTTGGAGTACCTGCAAGTGGTGTATCTGTTGAGAAGATTGAATTTGCAGGTTGTCCTACATAGTTGTTTGTACCATAAATAGCATTTGGATAACCATATACTTGTTTCATATCTTTTCTGTCAGGTTTACCTGTTTGAGGGCAAACTGCACAAGCTGGTTCTGGTGGATCGTCACAGCTTATTTCATCTGGACATCCGCAGTCTGATTTTTTCTCTGTTTCACAAGGATCACATGGTTGTGCACATGGATCTTCTTTTTGACAATCACAGTCTGGTAATGCTTTTTTGCATTTTGAGCAAGTATTTGGTTTTGCTGTCTCACATGGACAAGCAGGGCCTGTTACAACAGGTAAAGGTTCTGCGCAAGGTGCCGGAGTTTCCGGAGTCTCGCAAGGACAAGCCGCCATTGCTTGATTCAAGGAACACGTTGCTATTCCAACGGCAATTGCAGCTGCCACAGTAAGTTTTTTAATAGTCATTTTTACCTCCTTGTGTTATGGGCTTTTTTTCTAAAAACCCCAAAAATATTTTTAAAAAACAAACTAATACTAGATTATGTACTTCATTCTTCTTTAGAAACATTACCGTAAGCGGTTATTCGCTTGGGCTATTTGATTTCTATTATGGTGTGTAAGATTTCTTTAATGATTGTTGTATATTATGAGTCTAATTTTTTTTAATTTGCTTGTCTGGTTGTATTTTTTCAAGTATGATATCTTTATGATTAAAAAAATTATTTTACTTTTAATATGTTTTTGTTTTATATTTTCAGGTTGCGGGAAAAAAACAACTGAAAATGACGATTTTGCAAATGTTATAAAAAGAGATAAGTTAGTTGTCGGGGTTCGTGATGATGCTCCACCTTTTGGATTTAAAGATGAAAAGGGTAATCTTATTGGATATGATATTGATTTAGCGAAAATTATTGCAAAAGATATTTTAGGAAATGAAAATAAAGTAGAGTTTGTGCCTGTTACAGCTTCAAATCGTATTATGAAATTGAGTGCAAATGAAGTTGATTTTTTAATTGCTACTATGTCTATCACAAATCAGCGTCAACAAATTTTAGATTTTTCAGTTCCATATTATGTTGCTGGACAAGCGATATTAGTTAACAGCTCTAGTAAAGCAACTTCTTTGAGCGATTTTGAGGGTAAAAAATTAATAATAGTTTTTGGATCAACAAGTGAAAGAAATTTACGCACAAATGTACCTGAAGTAACTGTAATTGGTTATAAAAATTATGATGATGCCTATAGAGCATTAAAACAAAATAAAGCAGATGGTATAGTTGCAGATGATACGATACTCCTCAATTATGCTTTAAAAGATAAATCAGTAAAATTGTTACCAAAACGCTATTCAAAAGAACCTTATGCAGTAGTTTTCCGAAAAGAAAAAGAATCTGAAAGATTATTGATTAGAGTAAATCATATTATAGGTAGATTGGCTAGTAAAGGACAGTTAAACAGATTGCAAGAAAAATGGCATATTAAATAATAATTATTTTTTATATATCTTGAAAAAATAAAAAAAATAATTTATAATAAATCAAGAAGCAATAAAAATAATTTAAAATTAATTTAGAATTAATAAAGGAGTGAAAGTATGAAAAAATTCATGATTAATAACTTCGGGGGGGGGGCGTTTTAAGCCAAGCAGGGCTTAAGTTTTCAGGTTTTACCTTAGCAGAAATGATGGTAGTAATGCTCATCATGAGCATAATTTTAGCAGCCATGGCCCCGGTAATGACAACAAGAAGTAAAGCCGATTCATCATCCCCATGGCGTTTTTCTCCAAATAATTCATCAGATGCATATTTTGGAATTGGTGATGCACAAATAGCAATGATTGGACAATCAAATTGGTTAGAAACAGATGATTATGCAAGATTAATAATCAATTCAAGTGATAACTTAAAGCCTCAAATTTCTTTTAAACGAAATAATACAAATGTAGGAAGATTATATTTAGATACAAAACACAATATAATTTTAGGCAATAGTACTATGGATAAACTTGCAGATGGTGATTATAATATCGTAATAGGTGTAAATAATCTTACTAATAATACGACAGGTCAAAGTAACATTGCTATAGGAGATTCAGCTCTTTCTCAGAATACAACAGGAAGAAGAAATACAGCTATAGGGACTTGTTTAGGAAGTAATACTTCTGGATTTGATAATACTGCATTAGGAGATGATTCATTAGTCAAAAACACTACAGGAAATTATAACGTAGCAGTAGGTGTAGATGCTTTAGCTAGTGCAATAACTTCATCTTGGAACATCGCAATAGGTAAAAATGCATATCAAAATGG
>UMLR01057553.1_pt1 | contig 61681 bp, 74 predicted proteins | sample 1966741 | NCBI WGS metagenome assembly UMLR01 (sample SAMEA4836207, study PRJEB28245) | human gut metagenome | biome: gut microbiome; material: fecal sample | place: Denmark | collected 2008 | reverse complement strand
AAAATTACTATCATATCAAAATAAACAAAATAACGGAAATGAAAAATTACATTGTTAAATTCTTTGGAAGTAAGAATAGACGTGAACAAATCAAACAAGTTAAAAACATGATTGTACAAGCCTCAAGAGCTACGGAAGTTGAAGACATCTTGAGACACAAGTATGGATATGAAGTTATCAACGGTTTGAAAATAAGAGAATGCGAGCAAAATGAGAACGAATGATTTTTTTTAAGATTACACTTGCTGCCTTGTTTATCATAACAATACTGGGTTGTGTAATTATGGGAATAATTCAGGAGTGTAGCAGAAGCAGCATTTACAGCACTCCTAAGAGAATTATAAAACGTGAACGAATATCTGAAAGCTCCGATAACGAAATATGGCGTACAAGCACATTCAGCTCATTTCAACGATGATTTTGATTTGTATGTAAGTTCTTATTTTGAAGGCAACAGAGAATTGGGAATTTGCGTATCAAGTAATAAAGAAGAAAATATTGACAATTTTGTTAAATATTGGGTTGAACAAGGTTATCTTAAAGAAATCAAAAAGGAGGATTGATATGAAAGTAGTAAACTTGAGCAAACAGGAAATAAGGGATTTGTTAGCATTGATAAACAACTCCGATAACGAGTGCTATGATAGCATTGCAAAGAAGCTGACCCGTGAGCCTTTGTATTTGACCGTACTAAAAGCCGTTGACGGTCGTTTCGGGAAGCGAGTATTGAAACCTCAGTACCGTAGATGGTGGAGAGTAATGACCTATGGAGCGTTGGCGTTTCTGTTCTTCAGATTTGTCATGTGTCCGTTCTTTGCTTGGTGGGATAAGGTAGTGGCATTCTTGAACTATGTAATTTGGGGATAATGGAACTGATAAGATTTATATTTCAATCCGTATGGCACTTCATAGGCACGGTTATTCTTTTGTGCGTTGTCTTTGAGGGGATAGCGGATATTATCAAAAGCATAAAGAATAAGTAATATGAAAGAAAGACAAGATTACAAGCACCCGTCATTTGGGATGCTGAGCATAAGCCGCATTCACGGTCAGTCGGGGTATCTTTTCGGCACCGAGATACAAGCTGACAATTTCATAGAATTGACGTTGTCAAATGCGATTTTGGAAAGAGATTTGACTCAGGATTGGTTTCATCAAGACAAAACATTATTCCGAGTTAAGATGTCTCCCAATCAATTTGCGGAGCTAATGACCAATTTGAATACAAGTCCTGGCGTTCCAGTGACTATTGAGGAAGTTTGCGGAGAAAGGATTGAGCAATGTACCGATATGGAGAGTAAAAAGACTTATACTCATAATCAATTCAGACAACGTATGGCGGAGCTGATGGTTGATATTAACAAGCGTTGGAAACAAGCCGAGAAGATTATTGATAAAAAGACTTTGACGAAGGATGACCAAAGAGAACTGAAATTGTTCTACGATAAGCTGACAACCGAAGTGAAGTCAAATATACCTTTCTTTGCTAAGTGTTTCCAAGAGGTTATGGACAAAGTTGTATTGGACGCAAAAACAGAGATTGATTCAGCATTGTTACGTGTAGTTGTAGATGCAGGAATTAAAGCACTTGGTATAGATGGAAACAACGAAGGCACAAAGTATATTAGCCAAGATTGATTGGGAGGTAAAGAAGCAAGAACGTTTCTTGAATTTACTACTCAGAGTGCAGAGATACAAACCTGCTGACCGAGAAGCGATATTGAAGAACGCTTGTTGGATAGATGGAACGGTTGAAACCCAATCTCAATACGCAAGGAACAGAAGAGAAAAGTTGCTGAAGGCTTATCGGAAATTATATGATAAGTGGATAGTAGGCAAGTGAAACTAAACACATAGCAAGGTTGCTCGTGAACTCCAACCTTCGGGGTGATAAAAGACTTCGGAGGAGAAAGCGGAAGTCACGAGCAATCATATTTTAATTGTCTGACGAAACGTAACAATACCAAAGATAACCGCCAAAAAGATTTTGCTATAAGGGGGTGTTTAGGGGGATATTCTGCGTGAGCGTACATGTACATACGTAAAGCAAAAAAAACTTCCTTATCAGAAATAAAGACATAACAAATATTGAGAACTTTCTTTAGTTCATAAGGGGGTAACCATCAAAGTTATCCTACCCAGTATGTATCAAAAATTGTAAATATGAATTGGATTAAGAAATTTGCTCAATGGCTTCTATCGGAGGAGCTTGCCGAAGAAAGGAAGCATTATCAGAAAATCAATGACGACCTACGAGCCGACAAAGAAGCGTTGGAAAAATCGAATGAAAGTTTGAGGCGTTTAGCATTCGGGAGACGTAAACACCTTGTATCGCAATTAATGCTTGAGTGTATAGTCAAGTGCCTACCAGACCCAAATGCGGTAGGAGTAGGCAGAATATCGGCTTCAGATATCAAAATGCGTAACATGGGTTTTGTAGATGAACTTGGTGGAAGACAGTATGACCACAAGTGTTTCGTCAAGGAAATAACCACTCACGAAGGAGAGCGAGGAGCGATTGTCCACATAACCGACTACAACATGAATATCTTCATTCCGCTGAGAAAGGAGAATGTCAGTTATGAGGTGTACGGTGTTCAAACCGCAATTGAGACTTACTTCTGGGACTTTTATGGAGCAGGGTTAAGGATGTTAAGTGCGGAAGCATGGGCGATGGCTACGGAGTTCATCAGGGCACAAAACAATGTATTGAAAGAATTTAGAGAACAAGGATTGTTATGAAAGTAAGAGTCAGTCAAATACCCGAAGAAAGCGGCAAGCCGAAGTATCAAAAGAAGATGAAAACCACGACAAAGAAGGCAAAAGACTTCGATGACGAGGAAGATGATGACGACTTCGGAGAGGAGCCTGAGGAGGACGAGCCGAAACGGTTGAAGAAAACAATGATTAACTTCGGGGAGGAGGGAATTGTTATTTCAGCCTATGACCTAAACTGCATTGAGAAGGATATGCGATTTGTTGAGAAACCGACCGCTCACTGGGAGTTCGGTATCACGATAAACAAAGGACTCAATCCAGGACAGTTTATCAACAAAACGGACTTATCTATGTGGTATATCAAGGAGGAAGTCAGAGACCGAAAATGGGACAGACTGATGGAACTCCTGAAATTAGAAGGTCTCAACGTTATTGAAGTGTAAGTAAACAGTTATAGTACCGTTACATTTTGTTAAATTTAATTGTAAAGAAAAATGAAAAAGTATGAATTGGTAGCCGCAGTGGCTAAGGAAACTGGGATGACCCAGACAGACGTGAACAAAGTAATCGACGCAATGTGTCCTGTAATCGTAAAGGCTTGCGTTGAGGATGGTGACGAAGTGAACCTGCCTACGCTTGGTAAGTTCAAACAGAAGGTCAACCCTGCTCGCAAGGGCATCAATCCGTTGACCAAGAAACCGATGGATGTGCCTGAGAGTCATACGTTGAAGTTCACACCGACAACAACTATCAAGAAGGTTATTCAGCCCAAAGCAGCAAAGAAAGCTAAAAAGTAAGCGAATACCCGAATGACGAGAGAACGGAGATTGGCGAATAATGTTTGCTTTTCTCCGTTTCTTTTTCTCCCAAAGTTTATAATTACAATTTAACAAAAGTAGAATGTAATGAAAGCAATAACAACGAAAGAAAAGTTACCAAAGTTTCTTGTAGTGAATGCCGAAGCTCCGAGCAAGCCTTGGAATAAGTATTTGCTGAAACCTTACGAGAAAGGTGAAATTGTGAAAGTCGCTCCGTTTGAAGAACAAGTATCTCACCCCAGCGTTGGTTCAACTCCTGAACAGTTCCGCAAAAGATACGTTGTTATATATCGTAAAGATGAAGAAGGCAAATGGACGCTGAAATATACACAAGGATGGGAATCATTTGATTTATTAACAACAATAAAAAAGAAGTAGTATGAAACGTTTGAAAAGATTTATTTTGAGCTTGTTGCTCACGAAACAGGAACGAGTTATGATTTGGAACGCTCTTTGGTTCTCTAATCATACCTACAGGAGAAGGGGAAATGTAGATGGTGCTGCCGCAGTACAGATGGTGATGAACAGAACTGAGGGGTTGATTGTACCGAAAGGCAGAAAATACTCCGAGAAAGAACTTGTCGAGATTGTTGAAGGAATTATCAACGAAGCGGCAAAGGCAAGCGAGGAAGTAACAAGACATGTTGCCCGTCAAGAGTTCAACAAAGGCTATCGGAAAGGTAGAAGCGAAAGAACGCTTGAAGAGATTGCTGAACCACTCAGACCTTTCGGCAGAGCCGTACACGTTGAGGAGAAAGACGGCAAATTGGAAGTTGATATGGAACTCAACGAAGGTATGGAGATTGACCGTGAGAAGTGCGAAACATGCGATGCTCGTGAAGGCTGTATTATCTTCGCTATGATATTTGGTCAGGACAAAGAAGAGGATGCCGAGGGCAGCGATTCAAAGCCGACTGAAGGCGAAGATACCGAGAAGGAGGAAAAGAACGAAGAGCAAGCACCCGAAGGCACTGAAGGACATCACGAAGCTCCGAAGGAAGATGAGGGCAAATAAAATTCTTTGATTGTCTATATAGAAACCGTGCGGCAAGGTTAATAACTAAGTCACACGGTTTCAACATTTAATAACAAGATATGATAAAGAGTAATTACATAGTATTTGACTGCGAAACAGGTGGGTTATATGAGGACAAAAATCCAATAACCCAATATGCTGCGGTTGTTCTTGACGGCTCTACTTTGAAAGAGATAGACCGTTGGGAAACTTTCGTCAAGCCTTATGCTGATTTAGTTATCGAACAGGATGCGTTGGATAGGACTATGGTGAGTATGTCCGATATAAACAAGGGCATGAGCATTAAGGAGTTTATATCAACCGCTACGGAGTTCTGGGAAACTCATAGAGCAAAGTCCAAGAAGAAGGAAATGGGACGGCTTGTACCAGTAGGTCATAATGTTCCTTTTGATATTCGGTTTTTGAATTACGCTCTTTCTCTTCAGAAGAAGGATGATGTTGAGTTTTGGATGTATCCGAATATCATTGATACCTTTCCGCTTGCTAAGTTAGCGTGGGGAATTAACGGAGACGAGAAAATCAACTTGGGAGCTTCTTGCGAGAGGGCAAAGATACGACTTACAGATGCTCACGGAGCGATGAATGACGTAGAAGCGACAGCCGACCTTCTAAGATGGTATATGCGTAAACTCCGAGCGAAGAAAGGAGAAGGAGCGGCAGAAGCTACTCAGGGCAGAGCGAAGGGAGATGAGTTCTTTGAGTTCAAATGTGGAGCAAAGTAATTTTCACAAAGTTTATAATAATATGAGCAAAGAAACGTTTGATTTAGCTTCTAATTTAGAACAAGCATTTAATAGTATTGGAACATCAATGATGTCTTTGAATTTTGCTTCAAAATTGCTTGCTTATGTAGCAGTAATGGGCGGAGGCAATGAAGCAGTTACTATGCACGAAGGTTTGAACGCTGGTATAGCAATAGCTCAAAGGAAGTTCAATATATTTGGCGGTGAAGTTCCAGATTATAAAGGAATTATTTGCATCAGAGCTTTCATTAATGAGCTTGAAAGGAAGGGTGATAAAACTCCTTGGTTAAAGGAAATATATGACCGTTATAATTTGAAATAAACAGTTATAGTAATCATAAATGTAAATTAAAATCGTATGTCTGAAACAAATGAAACTCCGAAACGTAAACGGAGAACAAAAGAAGAGATTGAAGCTGCTAAGGCAGCAGGCACTTACAAGCCGAGAACAAGAAAGAAAGTTGAGGAAGCTCCGAAAGAGGAAACAGCGAAAGCTCCTGAGGAGTTCCAAGCAAAACCTACGAAACTGCCTGCTGAACAATCCGTTCTGATTATGGCTTGTCTTCAGCCTGAGGTTTCAAAGAGAGCTATTGAAGCGGCAAAGGAGAAAGGCGTTGAGGTTGTAATTCTTGAAGACCGAGTAATTCACGACTACTTGAGCGTGCGTGATAAGGATAACAAAGAAGCAAGAAGTTTGGGAGACTTCCTGAATGATACTTCCAATCGTTTGCATGCTGAAGACCAATGCGTGAAGTTATGGATGATACTTACGAAGGGTCAACCGATTGAGAACGCAGAGCAACGTGTATTCACGAGAACGGAGGTTGTTAAGTCAACTAATCTATCTCACGGAAAAGCTGACCAAGTCTTTCAGTTACTCCGAGCCTTCGGAATGTTACGTTTCACGAAAGGAACGCACGAGTTTGTTCTCAACTTCAGCAAGAAGAAATGTCACGATACTATCAAAACAGAAGTTCTTGCGATGTGCAAAGCGTTGAACAACGACATTCTCCGTTACAAGGCATCAATTGAAGCCGATACTGAATTGACGAAAGAGCAAAAAGATGAAATGTATAAAGAGTTACAAAGAGCCGTTGACGAGACAATCGAGTATTAAGCGGAAACAACCATAAAAAGAGTTTGAGAGCTAACAGGGTACAATCCTTGTTAGCTTTTGTCGTATAAAGAGGATTGATATGATAGCAACAGTACCAGACATAATTGCGAAAGCTCCTGTGACCTTGTTACAGTCTCCAATGCATCAATTGGAATGTCTCAATATAGTAGATGAGATAATTGACGGTATGGACGATAAGGGAATATTGGAGCTCATGCAAGGTTCAGGAGGAGACTTGGATTGGGTATTAGATAACTTGATGAAAGACACTTATCAGGTTATGTACACTGGAGACCCAAATATTGACTTCGCTCCGAAATATACCGAGAGACTTTCACAGTCAATCGAAGAAACATTGCGGACACGCAACCTTACTTACTTTATTACTTCGGTAATGCCCGACTTCCAATTGTCTTGGCATCATTTGGAATGGGGAGACTTGGTACACCGATACAATAAATTATGTATCAACGCTGCCCGTGACCATGGTAAGTCGTATTATTTCTCAAATGCCTATTGTGCTTGGAAGCTCTATTCCTACGCAAAGCCTAAATCAAGTGTATTCTCTGCCCGACCTACGAAGAGCAATTCCAATCGTGGGTATTTGTTTAGCTTCTCACTCCAGCAGTCCGTTGACCTTATGGAGATTTTGAAAGGAACGATTGAGAGCAACGACATTCTCAAAGACAGATTGTATCCTGATTCAAGAAATAGCGGAGCGTGGGCGAGTACGAACATAGTATGTAGGAACGGAGCGAGGTTGACGTGTAAGGGATTTGGGTCATCAGTACGTGGTGCTCACCCATACTGGATAGTAGTAGATGATGGGCTGAAAGATAACGTCATATACAGTGCTCTACAACGTCAGAAAAGTATAGACTATTTCCACGCTGTTATTATGAACATGCTCGTGCCAGGAGGACAAATCATTGTCGTTGGTACTCCGTTCCACGCTTCGGATTTATACGGAGACTTGAGAAGCAAGAGCATATTTGCTACGCATAATAAGAAGGGTTGGTTTGTAATTGAATATCCTGCTATCTTCCCTGACGGACGTATCTTGTGGCCACAGCGTTGGAGCTTCTTCGATTTGATGGACAAGAAAGCAACGCAAGGTAACATCATCTTCAGCCGTGAGAACTTATGCCGACCTATTACCAATGAGGCTTCTATATTCCCATTGAAAGTCTTGGAACGTTCTTTGGTACGTATGGAGAACTACACGTTGGTACGCAATCGTGATGACTTCCCGATTAAGTTTAACAAGGTTGTTACAGGCTGTGACTTCGCAATATCCGCTAACGTAGGAAGTGACTACACCGTGTTCACGACTTGGGGAGTAGATGACGAAACAGGAGAGCGTTGGTTGCTAAACTTTTACCGAGATAAGGGCAAGACCTTCCACGAACAGATGCAAATATTGAAGGGAATCAACGCAAGATTCAGACCTGATAGCATGGTGATGGAGCAAAACACATTCCAACAGATATTCGTTCAGGAAAGCGATAAACAGGGGTTGCCAGTTATAGGACATACCACTGGAATAGATAAGTACGACTTGAAGACAGGCTGGCCAGGATTGGCTATTGATTTTGAGAGAGGTAAGATACATATACCAACTGGAGATAAGTATTCACAAGATGTAAAAGATTTGATTTTCTCTGACCTTGGTTCGGTAGCCTTTACGGATAAAGGACTTGAGTCAGTAGGAGAACATGACGACATCTCATCCAGCTTCTGGCTTGCTAAGTTAGGTGCTAACTTGATAACAACAGGATTCAAATATACTTTCCTTTAATCAGCGTTTTATAAGGAGAAACTGTTCATTTAATAACAATAAATATGAAACAAAGAAAAGTAAACATTATCATCAAAGGTTACGGCAAGAAGCCTTTGTATGCGACTTCTCATTCAGCAGGAGCCGACTTGTATTCAGCCAATGCTTCGGATATTGTTCTTCAGCCAATGGAACGCAAAATCATTCCCACGGGTTTGTTTTTGGAACTTCCTATTGACGCTGAAGCTCAAATAAGACCGAGAAGCGGACTGAGCGCAAAGAAGGGAATTGTAGCAATTCTTGGAACCATTGATGCCGATTATCAAGGAGAAGTTGGTATCATAGTAATCAATTTAAGCGATGAAGCGTTTGTAATCGAAAGAGGAGAACGACTTGCTCAGATGGTTCTGAATGGAGAAGGAGGATTGTTCCAAGGAGACTGGGTTGAGGTTGAAGAGTTCTCCAGAGAGAGCGAACGAGGAGTAGGTGGATTTGGACATACAGGTACAAAGTAATGAACCAGTTCAGACAGTTCACTAACGGCAAAGGGTTGTTTATCGGGGTTGACTTCGGCTTCGGTAACGACTTTGCCGTTGAAACTCAAATACAGAAGCAGTCTGACGGGAGCTTGAAAATACTTTCGAGCAATATCATTGGACGTGCCGAAGATTACAAGAACGAAGAAAAGAGAGAACAAAAATGTAAAGAATATGAAAAACTTTGCAATCAAGAAACCGTTGAGCAAAAATCAACTTGACGATTTGACTAATGGGCTTGTTAATGCTATGCGTTATTCTGACCCAAATGTTGAATACCCAAGTTATGATAAGGCGAAACAAGATGATGGGGTAATGGCTGAATGGTTTTATCCCATTTTCAATGGTACCAATGACTTCTCCGAGCTTACAGCCATTCATATGTACACTACTCAGGAAGCTACGTTTGAGGACGTAGGTGAGCTGCTATTGGGCATTGCTTTGACTGAGATGAAACACTACGATAAGCTGTCAGACTTTATCCGAAAGATAGGAGGAAAGATTGACCAGAGATATAACAACTCAGGCGTTACCGTAGGAAAGACCGCAGAAGAAGCGATTGAAATAGCAATCGGTGCGGAGGAGAAAACAATTGACTTCTATGAGAACTTGCAAAAGAAGCTCTTGAAGTTACAAGAAACGGAGACAATCAAGATAGCTCTTCAACTGCTTGCTAAATTAGTAGCGGATGAGGTAGTTCATCTGAAACTATTAAAAGAACAATTAAAGAATGATTAACAAAATGAAATGTAACGGTATTGATTTGTTATCAGACTATGTGTTCTTGTCTAAATACTCTCAAAGACGAAAGGATGGACGACTTGAACACTGGGATGAAACTATTGACCGTATCTACGAGATGCACAAGGTCAAGTTGAAACAGTTAGGTCTGCTTGGTGAAGAAACGGTTGCTATGATAGAAGAAGCAATGCGTTTGGAAGTTGATAAGAAAATCTTGTCTTCCCAGCGTGGGCGTCAGTTCGCTTCTCCTTCGGTAACGAGTGGAATATTGAAGCATGAAGCCAAGTTATACAATTGCTGTTCTACCTACGTTGACCGTGTAGAAGTATTCAGCGAAATCATGTATTTGCTTCTTTGTGGTTGCGGCGTTGGTTATTCCTTACATAAGGAGTACATTGACAAGCTACCAATAGTCAAGCCGTATAACGGAGACCAAAGACCTCAATTTTTTGTTGAAGATAGTATCGAAGGATGGGCTGATTCAATCCGAGAGCTTATGACGGCTCTATTTGAAGGCAAGTCAGCTGATATAGTCTTTGACGCTATCCGACCAGAAGGAGCGTTGATTGACGGTAAGTTCCTTGCACCTGGCCCAGAGCCGTTAATAAAAGCCCATAATCATATCAAAGAAGTCATGAAAGTCGCTCAAGGCAGAAAGCTCACCACTATCGAAGTTCACGACATTATTTGTTTTATAGCGGATAGCGTTGTGAGCGGTGGAGTAAGACGTTCTGCTATGATTGCTTTGTTTGATAAGGATGATGATTTGATACTCCGAGCTAAGACAGGAAGCTGGTGGACAGAAAATCCTCAAAGAGCTATGGCAAATAACTCTATTCTTACAAGCGTCAAAGACCGTTTGTCATACAAAGAAATGAAAGAAAAGCTGCAAGTGATACGGCAATTCGGAGAGCCAGGTGTGGTAAATGTTGCTGATTACAGTTACACGGTTAATCCTTGCGGCGAAATAGTAATGAAACCGAGCATTGACGGCAAGAGCGGTTTTGCTTTTTGCAATCTTGTTGAGATAAATGCTGAGAGAGTAAAGACAGAAAAGGAATTTTATGAAGCATGTGACGTTGCTTCATTTGTCGCTACACTTCAATCACTTTATACTAACTTCAAATATCTATCCACTGCATCACGAGAGATAGCTGAGCGTGATAGAGCTATCGGAGTAAGCATTACAGGCATATATGCCAATCCTATTCTTCAGGGTGAAGTCCTAAAAGCAGGTGCTAAGATAGTGGCAGAAACAAACGCCAAATGGGCAGAAGCATTTGGAATAAATCGAAGCCGTACTTGTACTACAATTAAGCCGAGCGGAAATGCTTCATCAATACTTGGCTTATATTGTAGCGGCATTCATCCAGCTCATGCTACTAAGTATTTGCGTCGTGTTCGTATCAAGACTTACAGCCCAGAGTTCATTGCTTTGAAAGATACTCCGTTGGTAAAAGTTCTACGAGGGGATGAGGCTGTGATAAGTTTCCCAATTGAGTCTGATGACCCGAATATGATATTCAAAGACGAGGTATCAGCCGTTGAGCATCTCAAGTTTATCGGTATGGTAAAACATTATTGGATAAACAAAGGAAGCGTTAATACCAAAGCCGTTGCTAACAATATATCCGCAACCGTTGAGGTGAAAGATGATGAGTGGGACGAAGTAGCAGCTGTTCTGTTTACCAACGATTATCTATTCACTGGCGTGAGCTTGTTACCGAAGATGGGCGACCAAATTTATGACAACGCTCCATTCCAACGTTTATCTTCCTCAGAAGTCGAAAGTGAGTACAATGCTATCAAAGAGTATCTTGATACCCACGAAGTAGATTTCAACGAGATAATGAGCGACCGTGAGAACTTCTATTCAGGCGACATGGTAGCCGTAGGATGTTCGGGAGGAGCCTGTGAATTGAAATAGATATGAAGATTGAAAGTTTTATATTAAGTATTCTCAAGAAGATTGAAGAGTCATGGCCAGGAGTTATTTGCTATGCTTATAAAACTGGTAACGCTCCGATGACCTACGTTTGGTGGGAAGTCTCCGTTTCAGATTTTGATTTGTATATGCACGATAAGCGTTTCAAAACTCTTGCCAACGCTTGGCATAAAGCAGCGAAAGCTCAAGGGCATAAGATAATCTTTGTTTGTGGTTGGAAGCCTACGGAGGAGAAACTTGTCAAACTGATGGAAGAGGATAATTTGATATTGAACGTGTAATTTAATTGTTTCATTTAAGTATGATTTGAGAGGAGCTACTTGTGAAAGTCGCTCCTTTCTTTTTAACAAAAGTTAAATTTAGCAAAGTTTCTTATAAAAAGTTTTGCGGTTATAAAATAAGTTCGTAACTTCGTACCAGATAATCAATATAACAAAGTCATGGGAGCATTTATACCAAGTAAATATCAAAGAGCCGTTTACATCTATATTGAGAAGGGTAAAGGCAATGCGGTTATAGACGCAGTAGCAGGTTCAGGAAAATCTACAACGATTGTGAATGCGTTGAAACTTATTCCGAAGAACAAGCGAGTATTGTTTTTGGCGTTTAACAAGGCAATCGTAGAGGAACTGAAAATCAAAGTAGGCAATCTCAACAATGTAGATATTAAAACGCTACATAGTTTGGGAGCTTCGGCAACTATGCGAGCTTTGAACTCTCAGCTTCAGGTTGATAAATATACGGCTTGGGTTAATAATGGTATCAAATACTCTTCCCTTTCTCCGAAGTCAGACTTGTTACCTGAACAGATGTCAACTTGGAAAGGCAATATCTTGAAGCTCATTGACCTTGGTAGAGTAAACTTGGTTAAGTCCGAGAAAGACTTGGAAGAGCTTGCTTGGAAACATAACATTGATTTGGAAGACAACGAAGTTGATATTGCTATTAAGGGTATCAATTGGGGCGAAAGGGAAACGCAAGTCATAGACTTCACAGACATGATATACTTCCCGAACGTCAAACAGATAAAGATGTTCCAATACGATTGGGTATTCATAGACGAGTGTCAGGACTTGAACGCTGCCCAAAGAAACTTGTTCTTGAAATGCTTGAAACCTAATGGTAGATTTGTAGCTGTTGGAGACCCACGTCAGGCAATCTATGGTTTTGCTGGAGCGGATGTTGAAAGTTTCAATCTTTTGAAGAGACTTCCGCACACCGTGAAACTTCCTTTATCCGTATGTTACCGTTGCGATGGAGACATAATCGGTATGGCCAAAGAGATAGTGCCTCAGATAGAAGCAAGAGCAGGTGCACCAGCAGGTGTAGTTAGTCGGGAGAGCGTTATGGCGGATGTTAAGGATGGTGATATGATACTTTGTAGGGTTTCAGCTCCGTTGGTTAAATTGTGTATGCAATATATCGGGAGAGGGGTGAAAGCGTATGTGAAAGGAAGGGATATTGGAACCAATCTTATTAACATGATAAAGAAAACCAATCGCAAGCAGATTAAGGACGTAATGGAGAGACTTGAAAGGGAATTATCACGGATAATCGGAAAGGTGGTAGCAAAGCAGGGATGCACCGAAGCTGAAGCGAAGGAACATGAAATGTATAAGAACTACGAGGACAAGTTGAGAGCAATCGAAGTTCTTTCAGAAGGGTTGGCAACTTCCCAAGAAGTGATTGACCGCATAGACATGATTTTCTCCGATGATAACAAGAACGGTATTTGTTTGAGTACGATACACAAGTCAAAAGGTTTAGAGAGCGACCGAGTATTCATCATATGTGAGGATAAGTTGTATTTGAAATATTGTATGACCGTTCCTTGGATGGCGGAACAAGAAAGGAACTTGGTTTATGTAGCTTATACAAGAGCAAAACATTTTCTTGGATTCATTCAGGACTTCGTAGCATAACAGATATAAATATCTAAGTTTAAGAAATTTGTATTATGGCAGTAGTAGGTTTGAAATTAAAGGTTACGAAGGAACAATCAGCTGAATTTATCAGGCTGATGAAGCAGGCTGTATTCTCTTCCGAGAATCAAGTGGATGATTTCGCTGAACCAGTATCGAGATTGTTAAGCGAGTTGCAAGCGGATATAACAATTGAGGATGGTTCTATCAGTTTGGAAAATCTAAGAATTGATTGCGGAAAAGCTGATGCGGAAGGCTAAATTTGCGGTGAAAAGTTAAAAAGCGAGAATTTTACAAAGATTTTTCGCTTTTTATTTTGCCGTTTCAAAAATACTCCGTACCTTCGTAGTGTAATTGGAAATAAAGATTGTAAATCAAATTGTAAAATTCAAAGATATGGAAGCAACAAATCAGAATTTAGACAGCGTATTAAAGAAGCTGAGAAAGTTACAAAACCTTTACGAAGGTGCAAAGAAAATCAACTCTGAAGGAGAAGCGAACGCAGCTGCTGCGGCTATACAAAGACTTCTTACCCAGTACAACTTGTCTATGGATGAGATTGGAACGGACGAGGAGAAAGCAAAAGATACTGTGTTTGAAGAGAAAGTGGACGGATTCACCTACAAGAGTATCGGAGGAGAATGTGAGTTCCGTTTGTTATACGTTCTTTGTAAATGGAATTTCTGCAAATGTTTTCAAGTAGGAAGCACTTACAGAAGATTGATGATTTTCGGTAAGAAAGAAAACATTGAGACCGTTAAGTGGTTGCGTGGAATGCTTGCTGAACGTTTCGTAGCGTTCTCCAAAAATCGTTTCAAGGAGTACAAGAAAACCATGGAGTATGCTATGAAGCCTATCAGTATGGATAAGTATCAGAGAAGTTACTTGATGGGCTGTGCAGCTGGGCTGGATGCTAAGCTGAAAGAAGAGAGCGACCGAGAAAAAGCGAAGAATGCCGAATTTAGAGCGAAAGTTACCGCTTTGGTGGTTCGTAATGATGCAGCCGTTACCGAGTATATTGAAAACAAATACAAGGTAAAAAGAGGCAAAGCAAGAAGAAAGAACTTTGATTCAGCCAGATTCTTCGGGTTCATAGACGGCAAGAACACGGAGATTCATAAACAAGTAAGTGCGGGAGCGAAGAGTCAAGCTGATGGAGTGAAATTGCTTAAATAAACCATATGACTTTGATTGTGATTATGGGGGTTGTCCTTCGGGATGGCTCCCATAGTTATTTTACGCAAGTATTAAGTCTTATGAAAAAGGTAGTTTAATATGTCGGGAATAATTTACAAATTCACTATAATGAGCAGTTTGAGATATTTCGGTCATAAGCCGTTCTATGTAGGACAATTTATGCGGGATATTTCAAAAGAACAATTTTTGAGAAATGATTGTTTTGTATATGATGGTAGCGGTAAGACTTGGGAAAGATTTTGTAAAGGACTCAAAAGAAAGTTCCCAATCTGCTGGCGTAAACTTATCAAACGAGAAGTCTTGTTTTATTCAGAGAATTGTTCTCAGAAGGCTCTTGACAGAATGGAAGAGTATTTCATCAAGCGTGAAAAGTCTCATTATTCATACGAGGTAGGAGGATGTAACATACTATGGGGAACTGCTAACAACTTCGGTTCAGGAAGTCCGATGAAAGACCCAATAATTGCAGCGAAAGTTACTAAGCAATTACGAGGAAGGAGAGGAGCGAAAAGGTCAGAAGAAGGTAAGCGAAATATATCCATTGCTGCTAAGAAGTCTTGGAAAGATGCAGAACAAAGGAGAAAGAGAGTTTCAAAGGCTGTGTCTGAATATATGAGAAACGGAGGAGCTGAGAAATTATCGAATGAGAGAAGAGGCAAGAAGTTTTCTATTGAAACGAGAATAAAGATATCAAAGAACCATGCTGACTTCACAGGCTCTAAACATCCATTGTATGGAGTAAGATATGATTGGATAAATAACGGAGTTGTAAACAAAAGGTTGAATAAGGGAGAAACTTTGCCAGCAGGGTTTAATTACGGTAGAACTAAATTGAAAAAGATATGAATATATTATTTGACGGAAATTATTTATTCCATCGCAACTTCTCAATATTCTCAACTTATTACAAGGGTCAGGATATGAACGAAGTTTTACAAGACCCAGAAAAACAGCAAGTCTTGCTTCGTAAATGTATCATTGACTTATGTCATACGGTGCGAAAGTTTAAGGATATAACACGAGTAGCATTTGTGATAGATAGCTCTTCATGGCGTTACAGTATCTACGATGATTACAAGTACGCTCTTACGAGAGTCAGAGACCCATTTTACAAGCATTTCCTGACCGTATTAGATATGTTTGAGGCTCTTCTTCGGAGAAAAGGACTAATCGTCAGTAGGGTCATGGGAGCAGAGGGGGATGACCTTCTGTACGTATGGGGGTTATACTTCGGATATTGTTTGGACGAGGAGTTGGTGATAATCACTGGTGATTCCGATATTCGACAAATCATGAACAAAAACATTTCCTTGTTCAACAATAACTCAAAGAACTTGAAGATGTATTGTATTCCAGAGAAGGAAGTATTTTGGAACGAGTATCTTGAAACCGATGTTCAGGTCATACCTACGAAGCCATTTGAGGTTTTGTTATATAAGGTCATTATGGGAGACACTTCTGATAACATTCCGAAGCTCAAAGCAGGGTTTGGACCAAAAGCCTTTGAGAAGTTCATTGAATCAATTTCTCCTTATCACGAGCCGAAGGATATTGACCTTGTACCGATGGCTCAATGGATTGCCAAACGTTTCTCCGAGTTTACGAAAATGAAAGAGGAGGAAGTATTGGGACAAGTTTTATTCAATCTGAAGATGACGTGGTTGAACTTGTCTGTATATAACAATACCGATTATCAGACTAAGAACGGCAAGAGCCTTCTTGAAAATATGCTTGACGATGTAAACGACCAAAAGAATAAATACAGTTATAGTAAAGCATACACGTTAGAAGATTTTTATGGCATGGCAATCAAATAAACATTGATAAATATGAAAAAGAAAACAATCATCTGGGTTGCAATTATTGTAGCCGTAGTTATCGGAGCGTTGGTGTATATGCACTACACTCCTGTTTGGGTATCAATCTCAAACGTTGTGAGTTTAGCAATCGGTGTCGTTGTCGGCTGGATTGCTAATGTTTTGTATAACAAATATATCAAAGAGTAATCATGGACGAAATTAGCAAAGCGATTCAAGGAGCGAGAGCCGCTCAGCGAGGACGCATCATGGGAAGTTTCTCAAACTTCCAAGAAGTAACAGCGGATGAGGATTCAATCCGCAAAGGTGAAGAAGTATCGGAGGAAAATCCATTTGACAAAGCTGCCGAAGAAGCGGATGTGGAGAAGTCCGATGTAATGGATGCTTTATCCTATCAGGGAGACATTAAAGTGTCTAAGACTGGTAAGGAGATTAAAGACCAAGTGGACACCGTTCTGCTGCCTGCTATTACGGCAGACTTGGCTGTAAAGGAGGCTGAAGCTGATAAGAAGTTGAAAGACTGTGGGACAGCTCCGAGCCGAGACCCAGACAAATGGTGGACAGACGGTATCAAAAATGGATTGCGGTTACAAAATCTATGATTGGGATGAAACCTATGTTCCGAGTAATGACGGAGGAGGAAAGATGATGAGTTCTCTTTCTGCCGAAGATGCTAACGACAAGAAAGGTAACGTGCCCGAAAATCAAGAACAAGCAAACTGCCGTAGAGAATACAACGATATTGTAAGAGCTATCTGCAATATCAAAGTTGATATCAAGGCGTGTGAGATTTTGAAAACTCTTGCTGACAATAAAGAGTTTGAACTTTCACCACGTCAGGTATTAGCATTAAGGTTTTAACGTGGGGAGGTGTACTGCGACTGGAGAGGGAATTGAGTTGTGAAACTTGGTTCCCTTTCATTTTTCTCCCATAGTTATTAAGTAAAATGTTACACTATGCCAATAGATAATGATAATCCACAAGTATGGAGCTACTTTAAGCGAGGAGATATTGTCAAGGATTCAGAAGATAGTGTTTGGGGCAATACTAAATTTGAAATCACTGGGTTTCATGGTAATTGGTACTGTCCTTTATTATCAACGAATATATGCGGCAAGTTCTATCCCAGCGGCAATCCTCAGCGTTGTAATTTAGGAGTGAGAGAAGCAAGGTTAATTAACGCAGCTCACCGACCTTTCAAAAGAATGAAAAAAGTTCCTTTGCTGAAACTAATGGCGAAAGGAAACGTGGAAGCGAGGAGAGAATTTGTTATGAGAGTAAATACAAAAACTTTATAATTTATGTTTGAACAAGCAGCATGGTATGATAAGCTCCCAAACGAGAGCTTGGAAGTGTACGAGCCTCATTTGAGATTATTCTTTGAGACTATGTACGAGCGACAAATGATTTGGAAACGTAGGTTCATAGACAAGAAGGAAAGACCTTGGACAGACAACAAGATATTCCAAGAGTCAAAATTCACGAACGTGTACCGAGAACTTGACCGAAACAGTCAATGGCAAATCAAAAACATTCTTCTTGATGAAAGTCTTTCTTTGAAGAACTTGGTTTGGAAGATGATGGTTTTCCGTTTCTTTAACAATCCTGAAACTTTCGAGTTTGAATCAAAAGGAAAGAGCGTTCAACCCAGTCTATTCGGAGCACCTATCAAATCAGGACTTAAACAAGCTCAATCTATGGACGAGCTTATTTCAGCCAAGAAATGGAAGAATGGTATTCCTGATTGGGAGGAGTATGATGAAGATGAATTCAGCCGTTTCATTGCGGGCGTTCGGAGTTCGGGTCAAAATCCATATACAACTGCTTACTTGATAAACTCTCAAGCAACACCTGGTCAGCCGAGAGATTATTGCTATACAAGGGTTGTAATTCCTCATCTGCATAAGAACGTAGGAAAGCTCATTGCTACGGTGATGAAAGCTAAGAAGCCAGAAGATATTATTGAGTATCTGAAAACCTTCCCTGCGGTTGCGGATTTTATTGCTCATGAGTTTTATCAGGACTTCACATACATAGAGAGATACAGAGGGCAACAGTTTATGAAGTTCGACCAAAACGACTTCACGAATGTTGGGCCAGGTTGTAGTATCGGCATACGTCTTATTTATCCGAGCCTTTCAACTCTCAGAGAACAGAAACCTGCTATATATTGGTTACGTGACCTTGCGGCTGAATGGCTTGAAAAGATTGGCGAAGAGAGGGGTGAGCGTTTTCCGTATCTTTATTGGGACATAGAAGATGGCGAATATTACACAGCCGATGAACCAAACATAACTCTTCATCAGATTGAGATGTGGTTATGCGAGTTCCAAAAATACTGGAAGATGATTATCGGAGAAGGTAAACAGCGCAGCAAATTTCAACCGAGAAGCAAATCAATTATTTCAAAATAACAATGGACAAGAAATTAACAGAATTTTTCGAGAAGAAAGAATTTGAGGTTGTAGAAAAGAAAACTACAACCCAAGTTCTTATTCAGAACTTACTTGCGTTCAGTGTACGTGAGAAGAAGGGAGGGTTGTTTGATATTTCAATCAACATAGTAAAGGACGAAGAAGAAAAGGAGAAGCTGAGAAAGCGTATCAACCGTGAAGGCTCTTCGGAGAACGAAGGTTGGAACATAGATTTGGAGAAAACTCCGATACTTCACAACGTAACGATAAGCCAATTTGAAGCCTTCTGTAAGCAAACTAAGCTCATTGCTCAGGTGAAACGTCTTTCGGAGTTCCGAGAGGTACAGAGTGACTTCACGTTGGCAGTAGCAGAGAAAGACGGAAAGACTTTGAAGTGGCGTTCAAACCTTCCTACAGAGAAGCATATTGTTGATGCGGTATTCAAAGGCAGCGAGTACACTCACCGTTCAGTAGGTTTGGGCGGTTTAACTCTTACCAAGAAAGACGTTGTATTGGACTTGGGCGGTAATATCGGAGCTTTCACTTGCGACATCTTCGATAAAGTCAAAAAGGTCATTGTATTTGAACCTGAAGATGTGAACTATGAATTTCTATCTACGAATATAGAAGACAACGGAGCAAAGAACGTAATTGCCCACAAACAAGCCGTAGTTGGTAATGACGATAAGGTGCGTGACTTCTATCTGGGTAAAGCTCCGTATTATTATTCATTCTTGGTAAAACATAACCGCAAGCGAGTTCCTGTTGAGTGCGTGAATATCAACGAGGTTATGAAGAAGTACAACCCTACCAAGATGAAGGTTGATATTGAAGGCTCTGAATGGGAAGTTCTTATCAACTGCACGGACTTCGGGAATGTTGACCAGATAATCTTTGAGTACAACTTCGATATGAACATGGACTTGAAAGAGGACTTCAAGCGGTTCAAGGCTCTTCGGAAACATCTCAAGAAACACGGCTTTGACGTTCAGGAGATGGAGCGAGATATGAAGCAGAATTGGAATTTGGTTTTCATGGTAACAAAGAAATAAGCTATGCCGATTTCAAAGAAAATAAAAGAACTCAAGGAGCCATTGGAGGTAGATTTACAGCTGATGGCTTCTGAGCTTGATACTTCGGTTAAGAACATGAAGTATTTATCGAAAGACATGATGTCCGATGCAGCGTCAATTGATGCGTTCGATACTCTGGTTGAGGACATTGAAAGAGGAGAAGGAATTGAGGTAACAACATTTGACGACAATACTATCTTGTATGAGTATTTGGACGAAGCTGTTGTTGTTCATAACGTTCTTGGCATTCGTTATATCCTATTTGATAGCATGGTAACGCAAAAGCTGGAAAACAAGTTGGACAGTTATAGATAGTTCAAACATTAATTCATAAAATAGAAGTATAATGAGAACAATTGTTATTTTCAAAACGGCTACACCCGATGAAAGGATTGTCTTGCGTACTGATTCAATGTATGACGACTACGAAAGTATGTTCACCGTCATGACTGTTGAGGGAAGTATCGAAGGAGTAATCAATGAATTCAAGGGCGGTAGCGTTATCAGCCTTTCAACGATATCAAGATTTGTAGCTAACAACACAGGTATTGAAGCCGTTGCTATGTCTCCTGACGATGCTAAGTTGGACGTTGCTGCGGCAACTCCGAAGTTTCTATCAATTGATGTCTTTCCGATATTCAATGAAACGTCTTATCGTGAACACGTATCGGAGGACTATCAGAAGGAATACCCATATGAAGCGTCAAAAGACTCATTACCTTGGTTGGCGATTAAGTCTGTGAAGGCGGTGTTAGCTACTCCGTTTGACTTGGAAATATCCCACAACGGTAGTGCTTGTACTTTCGGTGGAACTTCCGAGAATGTTGGAACGGTATCGGGAACGAAGATTACAATATCAGACTTCCAGAACGTAATGTTTGCTTGTAAGGATGATTTGGGCGTAGATGACCCGAAAGGTGTTTGGCAGCTCAAGTTCACCATGAACGGCATTACCGATATTCGTGAAGTGGTAATTTCCTAAAACGACAAGAATATGAGAGATTTTGTAATTGTAAACAAAGAAGACACTACCAAGAAAGCAACTCTCAGAGTTGATATGGTAGAGGATAAGACCGAGAAACTCACTATCATGTGGTGCGATGGCGTTCGTGATACGGAGTTTGAAAAGATTATCCCATGGAAGTGCGGAACGGTAACATCAATGACCGAGATTGAAGAGTGGGCAACTCAATATCAGTCCGAGTTGGATGTTTATATGTACGGAGGGGAGCAGGTTCAAGTATTGGGCGCACCTACTCACAAACTGACCGTTACGGCTACTGTTACGAACAACAGCAAGGCGAATGTGATTCTGAAAGGAACGAAAGAAGGAGCTTTGCCTGTAAGTGATGAAATTGAACTTACTTCGGGAGAGCCGAAAGAGATTCAAGGTATTGAAGGATACAGCTACACATGGGAGCTTGTAAGCCCATACACTTGGACTTCGGTAGCACCTGAGGCTTTTGTTTGTACTGAAGATAAGGATATTGCTTTAGCAATTTCTTTCCCAGTAGCATAAGAAACAAGAAGTCAAATGAAGAAAGGAGGGCATTGAAAAATGTTCTCCTTTTTATTTGTTTACACATTTTACAGTTATAGGATATTCAAATGTAAAATTGATTTCAATATAGTATGGGTAATTCATATGCTAAACAGTTAGATGCCATTGCTCTTGCAGAAGCGAAGCTGAAGGCAAAAAGGTTTAGGACACTTGAGAAAGCTCTAAGGTCAGACTCACCAGAGGATATGATAAAGGCTACTCAGGTGTTCAACCAAATTCAGCCGAAAGTGGAGCAAAATCCAAAGGCATTTTTCATTGACCCATTGGAGTTCAATTCCAATTTAGGGTACAAAGATAAGCCGTTTTCATTGACGTACACTACGTTGAAGAGAATGTCGAAGACACCTATCATAAATTCAATTATCAAAACAAGAAAGAATCAAGTAGCAGACTTCGCAGAGCCTCAAGAAAACAAGTATTCAACTGGCTTCGTTATCCGAAAGAAACCGAAATTTGGAATTGAACAAAAGATGGATAACAAAGACCGAAAGATTGCGTATGCTATTACTGAATTTATCTTGAAGGGCGGTAATGTTAGTCAATGGGAGCATGACGACTTCGATACGTTTATCAGAAAGATTGTTGATGACTCTTTGACTTATGACCAATTAACTTTCGAGTGTATTCGCAACCGAAGAGGACAATTGGAGAGTTTCATGGCTACTGATGCAGCAACTTTCCGAATGGCTGATTCATACTTTGATAAGGATTATGATAATGTTTTCTTCCAAAGAAACGGAGCGAATGTATGGCAAGATAGGAACGATTATGGGCCAAAGGTTCATGGCTATTATCCTGCTTATGTTCAGGTGTATCAGAATGTCAAGGTCAATGAGTTCTATCCTTGGGAGCTTTGTTTTGGAGTTCGCAATCCTTCTACTTCTATATACGCAAATGGGTATGGATGTTCCGAGCTTGAAGAACTTATCAACGTTGTAACCTCAATGCTTTGGGGTGACGAATATAATAGACGTTTTTTCAGTCAGGGTTCAGCTCCGAAGGGTTTATTGCGTATAAAGGGAACGAACAACGAAGCAGCACTACAACAATTCAAACAACAGTGGCAGTCCATGATTACTGGAGTAATGCAGTCTTGGAAAACTCCTGTCGTGGAAGCGGACGTTGATTGGATAGACCTTCAGAAGAACAACCGTGATATGGAGTATAGTTCTTGGATGGAATATCTTATCAAACTATCCTGTGCCATATATTCAATTGACCCTTCCGAGATAGGATGGGACATCAGCCGTTCTTCGGGTAACGGAGGATTGTTTGAAGGAAGTCAGGAACAACGCCTGAAACATTCCAAAGACAAGGGTTTGTATCCGCTTTTGAAATTCCTTCAGAGGAAAATCAACAAATATATCATTGAGCAAATCAATCCTGATTTTGAACTTGTATTCGTAGGTTTGAATGGCTTGACTATCGAAGAAGAGCTTGATATGGACATCAAGAAAGTAGGCAGCTTCATGACCGTAAACGAAGCACGTGAGAAATACGAGATGAAACCGCTTGAGTTTGGAGATGTACCGACCAATGCCACTCTTATTCAGAACAAGAATGCGGAGATGATGGCCAACCAAGGCGGTCAAGGAATGGAGATGGATGAGAACGGAAACATCAAACCGAGTTCCGATAAGAAAGGAGAGGAGCCTGACGCAGAAGAGGAAGATGAGGAGCAAAATCCTTTTGACTTGTATGCCGAAGAAAATGACGAGGAGGACACTAATAAGGGTGGACTGAGAGAAACGTTTGTAAAAGCATTTGATAACTTTCTAAATAACGAAGAAAATGGAAGTAACTAAGAAAGATGCGCCAATAGTGCGCACGTTTAGCGAGTATTTGCCTGAACCTTTCATTGACGAAGTTTCGGCAGATGAAAAGTATTACGGTTGGGCACCTATGGGAACTGCTGAAACCGATAACGGTTGGCGTATCATGAAAGAGACGAAGGACGGAACTGTTACCAAGAGAGAGTACGCTCAAGGAACAATGGACTTCATCTCAGCTTGGAGTGAACGTGCTACTTATAACTATTCAAGATAATAGATTATGGCAGGGAATACTAAAAATTTGGGGCAGGTTGCTGGTGTATATATCGGCAACACTCCGCCTGAAAACATAATTCTGATTTGGTATGATAATACTCCGAGTCAGATGCGACATAAGATATACGACCCAGGATTGAGTCAGTGGGTAGTTCTTGACCAGAACGTTATCTCATTGATTACTTATTCTGAGTTGGTAAACATCGCAAAGAATGTCGGTCTGTCTATCGGTCAGTATTTCCAAATCAAGGATAAAGGGAATGCTTTGGCTCTTGCTATTACAACGACCAAAGTGCAGTATGATGATGAGTTGGGTAATATCCTGATTGACGATTTGGGTACCAATATTCAATATCATGTAACTTCTTCTAACCTTTTGGTTGATGACGTTGCGGGTGTATTCGATACGGTAAACAAAAAGCTGGTATTCCAATTCAAAGAAATGGTTCCCGACTTTACCGCTGATGATTATATCATGGGTAAGGTTCAACGGAACAACGTTTGGAGCCTTGCTAAGTATCGGTTGTCTTCTTTCTTATCGAAGGTAACTGGTAACTCAATCAGTTGGAATGGAGGCTTCTTCTTTAATTTCGGTGATGCTTTGAAAGCTCAGCTGGATAAGAAAGGAGGAGTTGTTGCCAAAGACACCTACGATACGGATATGCAAAAGGTCAATCAAGACATAGCAAACGTAGGTAAAGCAAATCAACAGATTATAGATAATGCTAACAAAGCAATAACTGATGCAACGTCTGATACGGCTATCTACGCCAAAAAGTCTCCTGCGTTAGAAACAGGAGGAGAGCCGACTGATGCAGCAAAAGGCGACAGCTTGTTAACAATCTTATCGAAGTTTCAGAGATACATTACACGTTTCAAGTATGCAACTGGTATTCGAGTATCTCAAGACTTCACCGATGCCGTACAACCAGAATACGTCAATAACAATGATACTGTTGACTCTGCGCTCAGAAAGATACAGTACTGGTTAAAGAATGCTGGTACGGGCAGTAAACTATCACCTGATTGGGCTCCGAAGGACTATGCAGGAACCATAGCTGATGTAGCAGGTGGAGATAGTCTTGACGAAGCATTTGCGAAGGCTATCGGAAAACTGAATCAAATTGGAGATATATCCAACGGTTCAATTCAATCGAAGGCTACTGTGAACGGCTCTACTTATACAAGGAGAACTCAACTCAACTTGGGATATGGTTCTTTGACTTTCAATAGAGACGTTACAAGTACTGGCACGCAACAAAACGTTACTTTGAGTAAAGATAGCGGATTGTATATGAACAACAGTGCTGGTAAATCAGCGAGACTTTCAGCAGAAGGATTGAGATTGGATGCTTTGACTAATCAAGGTTTTCAACTTCCTGCTTATGAAGATTATTGGGGCTTTGGTACGATATACGGAGCAGCTGCTGCATTAGTTACTGGTCAAGGAACTCAATTGGGCGGTTATACTTCGGTTGGTATAGCAGCAGCAATATCTGCTCTTTGTACTTCAGGAAGTCTTTCAGGCGTTGATGTCTTTGACGCATACTTTGCTAAGTTAAAAGGAGGTAGTATTTCATATGGACGAGCTAATATGCAGCAAACAGACCTGTATCTTGCTAATGACTGTTCATTTGTAACTTGTACGAATACCGAGAACAGAAACTTGTTCTTGCCTTCAAGTCCTTTGGACGGTCAGATGATTATGGTTAATCAGGTAAACTCAGCAAACGTAGCAGTTCAAGGAAACGGACGAAAGATTGTTGATAATGAAGACGTAGATACAGTGAACGTAGGAGGAGCGAGACGCATAGCAATCTTCTTGTATCATGGTTCTTTGAGTTCTTCTGCAGGTAGTGGAGCTTGGTTGTTCTTCCGTTGGGCAAGATAAAAATATAAGATTATGAATAAAGCAAAAATTGTAAGCCGATATTCAGTACAAGTAATCAATTACGATGCTGAAGTATCAAAGATAGAAACTATCTATAAATCTGATATTGCTAAATATGGCGTAGCAGATGAGGTCATCAATCCTATTTTGAAAAAGAAAGAGGAGAAGAGAACGCTTGATGAATTGCTTCTAATCGTAAAGAGAAAAGAGATTGAAGACCAAAGAACGGAGCAATTGAATATCTTGGCAACATTCAAAGAATTTGTTCCGTCAGTGTTTATAGGTGAACTTGGAGAGTTCGATTCACCAAAGCCTTATTATATCGAAGAAGGTGAATCAGTTATTCAAAAGTGGGAGGTTGTTTCAAATGACCCTGCTAAGATAGCTTCAAAAATTTCTTCTTTGAAATCGGAGCTGGAAGGTTCAGACTACAAAGTCATGAAATGTTACGAAGCAACTATTGCTAAGTCAGAAGAAATGCCGTATGATGCGGACGAGCTTATTGAAAGCCGTCAAGCAAAGAGAGACGAGATAAACCGTTTGGAAGCTCTTTTGAAAACAACCGAGCCTATTGACCTTCAGGCAAAGGCTGCAAATTAAAATGCCATGCGTAAGATAGTTTATTTAACGTCCAAACGTTTCGATAAACCTGCTAACGAGTTCAAGAAAGCACTCGCAAAGGAGCTACGGAAACGAAACGTTGAAGTTGTGGTAGATAGTTCGTATGATGTATTCAACTTCTTCCGCAAGCATAAAACGTATGGGATAGCACTTGCTTTTGATTTCTATCGGGATGGACAGCAAGGAGCAGGGCTGACGCTGAATAAAAATTGTTCTTACATTGGCAGAGACTTTGCCTACAATTTATCAAACGCCTATGACGTTTTAACTCCGATAACGAAGTGGAGAGACTTTCAGTTTGTTGATTCTCACGACCGAGAATGGTTCAAGTTTTTCAACAAAGTGAGTTCTTCTACGAAATCGATATTTTATTTGTGCACGTACACCAATGACTCCGACCGTGAAGAGTTCTACGTTGTGTATGATAAAGTCATTCAGCTTTTCGCAGATGAGATTGTAAGGTGTCTCCGTTCTGATTATAATACAGAAGATTACAGAAAGAGGGTAAAACTTGCTAAATTAAAAACTAACAAAGTAAATAAGTAAAAAGGCATGGAATGGTTATCTGAAAATCTGTTTGGGCTTATATCTTTGTTGTTTGGAGCAGGCGGTATTGGCTTTGCTGTAATTTCTAAGATACTGGACAGGAAGAAGTATGAGCAGGAAGTAAGAACTGCTTCAGCAGAAGCCGATATGAAAGGCGATGACTTTTGGAAGAAGCGTTATGACGTTCTTCAGAAAGAAGTTGAAAACAAAGACAGCTGGTGGAAGGAGAGATATGATACATTGTATAACGAGTACCAAAATGAAAGAAAGTTAAGCAATGAAATTGTTAAGTCTTTCCGCACAGAGTTAAATGAGATGAGAAGCGACTACGATAAACAGCGAGAGCTTGAAAAGATGAAATATGACAAGCTCATGGAACAGTATCGTAGTTTCGAGGAAGAAAGTCAGAAGCGTGAGCACGAGTACAAACAACGTATTTCGCAACTTGAAAATTTGGTTGCTTCTTACGAACAAAGATTAAAGACAAATGAATAAAAGTATAACCATATCTATCGGAGGACTTATTGCAATAGGCATAGCGTTATTGATAGGTTACTTTTGGGGCAGGTCAAGTGTAGAACTACCGCAACCGAAAAGGATTGTTGAGGTCAAATGGGTAAAGGGAGACATTGTAAGAGATACAATTGACAACCCAGTTCCTTATGAAGTCAAAGTTCCTGTTGACCGTCCAGTCTTTATTCCTACGGATACAGCTGCGTTGTTTGCTATATGGCAGGATTATTACTTGGACAGAAAGTATGCTTTGGACTTTTCTAATGATAGTTTGGGTACATTTAAGGTTGATGCTTTGGTGAGTCAAAATAAGCTCATTTCTGCCACTTCTTTTATTCAGCCGAATATCCGAACGGTTACGGAAAGAGAAGTCATATACAAAGTTCCTACATTACAAACGTGGGCAATGTTAGGTACGTCAGCCGACTTCCGAACGAATAAGCTGCAATTTGGACTTGATATCAAAAATAAGTACATTATTGGACTTTCGGGAATAAGACTGGATGACCGATACGGATATACAATTGATTTTGGAATAAAATTTTAGCATATGGCAAAGAAGGAGACAAAACATAGTCATTTCATTCCTTCTCCATTCCCAGTCGTTACCGAGTATGAAAATGCTTTTGTAAAATCTTGGAATGAAAATACCGCAAATGCAGTTGCAGAAGTCCTGAAATACATGGCTCAAGCAACTGCTTCTGCTATTAAAGAAACTAAGGAGGAGAAGAAATGAAAAAGATTAAACACTTCGGTAAATGGTTATTGACTGTAGTCATTACCGTTCTTTATTTGGTAACATTCTTTTGGGTAGGATATGTATTGTACTATCTATCGAAGGTGTTCAAAATTATCGGACATACGTTCATGCTTGAGTTCGCTTCGGCAAAAGACGAGTTAAGAACGTTTTGGAAACATTATACAAATTTAGGAGACATATGATTTTCAATCAAGGACAGATACAAGATATGTTATCAATTCTCAAAAGGTACGAATTGGTATTCATAGCAGGTCAGTTGGGATTGGATTATCTTTCTCAATCGGATAAGGATATACTGATTGCCGCAGGAGTTAATCTTGATAAGTATAAGAACAAGAAAGGAGTAATTGAGCACGCATTCCTTTTCGGTATATTGGCTGAGGCTATCGGGGATGCGAGAGCAAAGAAAATGACTTATGCTCAGTTTCAGAAGTTTCTTGCTTCGGGTAATTTCATACCGCTTACCGAAGAAGAAGAGTTTGCCCTTCAAACCGTAAAGAATAGAGCATACACCGATATCACCAGTTTAGGAAACCGAATGAGGACTGGGTTGAGTAACGTAGTATTGAGAAATAATCAACAGCAATCTTTGGTAGTTCAGAATATGATTAAGCAAAAGACTATCAAAGCCGTTGAACTCCGTATGGGAGCGAGAGGACTTGCGGCAGACCTTGCCGAGACTTCTCAGGATTGGGAAGTTGATTGGTTGAGAATTGCTTACTATCTTACACACGAAGCCTATAATTCAGGGCGTGCGCAGAGTATCTTGAAAGAGTACGGAGCTGATGCTGAGGTTTATTTCGATGTTTACCCAGGTGCTTGTCAGCGTTGTCGGGAGCTTTACTTGACTGACCCTGAAGACCCAGACAGTGAGCCAATTGTTTTCAAGCTCAAAGATATTATTGCTAATGGTAACAATATCGGGCGAAAGGTTAAGGAGTGGAAGCCGACTATTTCACCAACTCACCCTTATTGTCGTTGTACGATAAATCACAAGAAAGCAGGTTTTGCTTGGGATGCAGAGCTGAGAGCCTTCACCAAACCTATCAAGAAAACTTCCACCAATCCAAAGTTAAAAGGAGTGAAGTTGAATATAAAAGTATCGAAATAAGATTGTAAATGAAAACTGAAAAATTGTTACTCATCCAGCCGCATAGTGATGATATTCTTTTTTGTTGTTCTCATCTTCTGTTCCTTCCTCAATACGAGGTTCAGGTGCTGACCGTAGAGAGTGACCCAAAGAGAATAGCGGAGGATGAAAAATTGTTTGAATTTCTCAATATTCCGTTCCATCATCTTGGACTGGATTTTCACGATGAGAGTTATTACGAGTTTCATAAGAATTACAAAGAAGTAACCGTTGAAGCAACGTATAAACATCTGAATGAATACTTCGGGAGGGAAACGCTGAACGAGATTGAGGAAACGCTTGTAAATTGGGTTAGAAAGTTCTTGAAAAAGAACAAAGGGTACACGGTGGTAGCTCCTTGGGGAGTTGGTCATCCGTTTCATCTTTTTGTTCGGGAAACTCTACAAACAGCGATGAGTTGTTTGGAATATTATCGTGAATTTCCGCATTCTTACAAAAAGCGTTCTCAAGGTCAAGTAGAGAAACAATTGGAAGAATATACGCTGAAACGGTCAGTACCAGTTGTCGAATTTAGGGATGTCAAATGGAAATTGGCTTCCAAATTTTATAGGTCGCAAAGCGGACTTTTGTTTTATGAGCAGAACTACATAAAAAAGGATTTGCCCGAAGAAATCTACATTAGAGAACAAGATGAGTTACCGTTTTGATTTATGATAGGCATAATCTATAAATTCACTATCCTTGCTAAATATAGAATGGACGGACATAAGCCATTCTATGTTGGACAACATTGGGAGAAACGAAGTGTTGTTGATTTCCTTAAACATAACATTTCTAATTATTCAGGAAGCGGAAGTATATGGGATGATTTTATAAACAAGTTGAAGAAGGATTATCCCAATAAATGGAGTAGATTGATAAAAAGAGAAATTTTATGTTTCGTTAATAATGAATCAAGAGATTTACTAAATAAACTTGAAGAGTATTTTATAAAGAAAGAAAAAGCCCATTATTCATATAAACTTGGCGGTTGTAATGTACTTTGGGGAGGCGATAATCGCAAAGTAGATGAGCAAACAAGGATGAAAATTTCAGCATCTAAAAAGAAATGGTTTGCTGAAAATGAAGCACCTTGGAAGGGCAGAAAAATGAGTCAAGAACAAAAAGAGTTTTTGAGAAGAATAAACACTGGTAGATTTGTTTCTTCAGAAACGAGAATTAAGATAAGTATTTCTCATGCTGATTTTTCAGGTGAGAAAAATCCAAATTTCGGACACGGTGAAAGAATTTCGGGTAATAAAAACCCAATGAAAAATCCCGATGTAGCAAGAAGAAATGCAGAGTTAAGAAAAGGAAAGAAAAGAACTGAAGAGCAAAGACAAAGAATGAGAGAAGGTAGGAAGAAAATTGTATATTGGTGGAGTACAAATAAGGGTGATAAAAACAAGAAAAAGAAAGGAATGTTATGAGAATATTGTTTGCAGATTTCACTATTGCGAAGTATGGCGGTATAATTGAATATATTGCGTCAATGCTTAAAGCGTTCAGAGATTTAGGTCATGATGTTGATGTAACTCAATTATCACCTTCATCAATTTCTCAAAAGCAATATGATAAAAAAGTAATGGAATTTGAAAGCGGAGAACATCAGCGCAAAATCAAATTTCATTCTCAGGCTGGAGGTTATGAAAAAGATGAAGTAACGGGATATTGGAGAAACAATTACTATGGCTATTTTTTACCGCCAAGTAATCGTATTGGAGTGTATGAAAAAAATGCTGTAGAAAGGTGGAGAGAATTGGTGAAAGATGTTGATATAATAATATGGAATTTTTTACCGACAAAGAGTTCTGCTTGGGATAGAAAGGGAGTTGAATTTAATTTTTGGTGGAAATTTCTTGATATTCCTTCTTCTACTAAAATGATATTTGCGGTACATGATGCTTATTTTGATATAAGAGCAAGTAATATATCTGCATTCAAAGATAAGATATTGTTTCTTGGATGCGCTCATCTTGCCGCATACCAGTGTTGCTCTCATATAGGGATACCAAGAACATTGTTGTTAAATCCAAGATATTTACCTGAAGGAGCACGGATGCCGATAAAGCCTATGCAAAAAAGAACGGATGACTTTTTTGCTGCACATATGTTTAAGTCAATGAAACATATGGAAGATTTAATTGCTGCTGTTCCGTATATTCAGAAAGGGAGTGAAGAAAGGTATTCCGTTAAGATTGCTGGAACTGGTATCGAATATAATTACATGACCAGTGAGACAAAAACAAAGAGTAACTATATGTGTACTCTGAAGCGTGACCCGAATTTGCCTAAGAAACTTGATGGTAAAATTTCTCTTTGGGATAGAGCCGTTAAATTTGGTATGGATTATAAGGGACAAATGTCGGGAGGGGATGTAATTCGTACTTTGAAAAATACGAAGTTTGCTATTGACCCATCTTGGGCTGAACATTATGCACGTTACTGTCGCACCCATATTAACGGTTTTATTATCGAAGCTATGTTATGCGGTGCTTATCCTGTTTTGCGTGATTATAGAGGACTGTCGAAGGTAGAAGGAAAGGAAATATATGACCCACTATTCGAGAACGTCAGAGCAATCATTATTCCGTGGGATGCTACTCCGAAAGAGTTTGCCATTGCTTTGAAGAAAGCTGCTAAAATGTCTCCTGCTAAATTTTTGAAGGATACAAAATACAACTTTGAGTTAGTACACGAATTGTTTAATGCTACGAAGAATGCCGAAGAGATAATCAGACTGGTTAAGGGAGGGAGAAAGCTGGTTAAAAAAGAACTTGAAAAAGGCAAAGACTCACCGAATGTTAAGAAGATAACTCATGAAATCATGGAAGAGTTTTATCATATAGAACTTCCAATTGAGTGGGAAACAGATTGACGCAGTTATTATCTTTATCATAATGTCAATCATGTAAAATAAACATAATGAATTATGGCAAAGAAAGAAGAAACAATTGAAAAGGCTGTGAGCCGTCAGGTTGGTGATACCCACCCGAACGGTAAATGGGTTTGGACAGAGTATAAGTCTGGCAAGTTCGACTGGCGTCCAATCAAAGGCAAGAAAGCACAGCAATCGGGTGATGGTTCATCTTCGGGAGGAGAGGATGACGGAGCGACCAAGAAAACTCCTTCAAAGTCTTCCGCATCTCAAATAGCAGGAGCGAAAGCAAAAGCTGGGAAGCCTATGAACTCCCAGCAATTATTGGTTTGGGCTCAAAAGACTTCTGACGATAACCTTCTCAAAGTAGCTAACAGCAAGAACGGAAACGCTCAAATGCGAAAGATAGCGTATGACGCTTTGGAGCAGAGAGGGTTTGATATGTCGCAGGTTGATACTTCGGGAACACTTGCTCAGCTCATGAAAATGACAGGCAAGAAGGGAGCTGCTGCGACTTCGGGAGACGATGATGAAGACACCGTAGCAACCGCTGCTGAAGGAGCAGACGTTGATATTGACGGTAATGAAGAAGAGGATGGAGACCCAAGCAAACCTGGCTTCCAAATCACTGAAAAGTGGTATCTTGATAAGAATGACGACCGTGTAAAGAAAGCATTCAACTTGAAGACAAAAGAAGGACGTATAAAGTACGACCAGTTTGTTTACAAGATGAAGAAGAAAGAAAAGGACTACAAAAATCCAGTAGAAGTCGTACAAGACTTGAACGAACAATATTTGGAGTTCTTGGATAACGATGAGCAACGCTTCATGATTTCTGCGGGCGGTGCTGGTATCGGTAAGTCATACGGATTCAACAAAATGGCGGAACTGTTAAACATGAAGCCGTTTGAAGAAGGAGACTCACCAGGTGATGGAGACTACGATATATTTGAGGCTCCTGACGTTAATTCAGGAAAGCAGTTGCTTAATATCCTCAAAGCTCACAACGGCAAAATCATTGTATTCGATGACAACGATAAGGTGTTAAAGAGAGCCGACTGTGCGAGTGTTATGAAGAAGGCTACTGCTACGACAGGCAGACGTGTCGTTGGTGACCCTGATGACGTCAAGCAAAACTTCGAGTTCACAGGACGTATTATCATCATGACGAACAAAGACCTTGCTGCGTTATCCGAAAGCGAGGATACAAAGGCAATCATAAGCCGTGCTATGATGGTATCTGAAATCTATATGACGGTGCCTGAAACTATCGAAGTAATGGAGAGCCGTTACCAAGATTATGAGTTCCCATCAGCTCCGAGACTTGACGATGAAGCAGCGGATAAGAAGGAACGTGATGAAATCATGAACCTTATTAAGAAGAACCAAAAGAACATTGACCCTTCTCAGTTCACCACACGTACATTCCAAGAAATACTTACCAACAAGCGTAAAGTTGATAAGGCGAATGAGAAACGTGCTAATCCAGCATTTGCTGCCCTTATTGGTAGTAAGAATAAGGACTGGAAGGAAGTCGCATTGGGAGTGCTTACGAAGGCAGCAATGAATGACTTCGGTGGCGTAGAGCCGAGCGATGAACTACTGAAAGCCGAAGAGGTTTTGTTTGAAAAGGGTGAGTGTCCTGAAGATGATGGAGTTGATTACACTGTTGACGAGCCTGAAGAGGAGATTGACGATGTAGAGAAAGCGGAGGAAGTTCTGTTTGATGAGGATGATACCGATATTTTCAAGGCTGACTTCTCCGAGAAGGAACGCAAGAAACTTGCTAAGAAGAAAGAAGCAATGCCTGACGGTTCATTCCCTATCCGTAACACTTCGGACTTGAAGAACGCAATTCAGGCTGTCGGCAGGGCGAAAGACCCAGACAAAGCCAAAGCATGGATTAAGAAAAGGGCAAAGGCTCTTGGTAAGGAGGACTTGCTGCCTGATACTTGGAAGGCTGAGGACGTTCTCAACTTCGGAGAAGAAGACATGGACTTACAAAAAGCAGAATCAATTCTATTCAGTAAATAACAATGAAAGAAATAAAGAAAATGTTGGAAACTATTGCCCTCAAAAATTCTGAGGGCGTAGTTCCCGATGACCTTCTGATTAAGGCTTGCGACGCTTACAAGATAAAGTCCGATGATTTTCTTGACGACTATGATTATCATGTATGCGTCGCAAAGTCTTTGTACGACCATCTCAACGGAATAGAGCCTGATGAAGAAATTTGTAAGGCAGTAGTTCCTGGTCAAACGAAGGTTGTCGATGGAGTAATGTATATTTATACCGCAACACCTGGTGCTAAGACTAAGTATGATTGGCGAGTATTCAAAGGCAAGAAGAAAGTTGGCAAGCAGGTAGATGATACGAAAGCTAAGGCAAAACAACAATATATCAACGACCTATTTCCAACTGATTTAAGCACTCTGAAAGTCGTTAAGAAGTTAGGAGGTAGTACTGGGGCTCAATTGGTAGAGGATGCTAAGGGCAATCAATACGTGATGAAGAAAGGCACGAACACTTCCAGTGACCACGTTCGTACCGAGTATTTGACTAATCAGTTGTATGACCTTCTTGGGCAGCGAGTTCCTGACTTTGAGCTTTATGAGGAGAACGGAGAAGCGGTGATGCTATCGAAGTTCATACCTATGGCGAAAGCTCCGAGTGCTAAGAACTACGATGATATGGCCAAAGGTTTTGTCGTTGATGCTCTTTTAGCAAACTGGGATGTTTATCAGAACGACAACTGTTTGGTGGATTCAGCAGGCAGAATTGTACGTGTAGATAACGGAGGAGCATTGAACTATCGGGCACAAGGTAGCAAGAAAACTTTTGGAGATAGCGTTGACGACTTTTCCTCAATGCAGAAGTACAATCCATCTGTTGTTGCTAATCTTTCTACTCAGGACTATATCAATCAGATTGACGAGGTACTGAAAAAGAAAGACGATGTAATCAACTTCTTGGATGAGAGCGACTATCCAGCAATGTCCGATACGTTCAAAAAGCGTTTCAAAGATTTGGAGCGCATTAAGAACGATTTGGAAGCTAAACTTGCGAAGAAGAACAAGAAAGTATTGCCGAGAAAGCTCAAGAGTGATGCTGATATGTATCGGGAGTTATCCGATGACGAATTGGACGCCATATGGAAGGGTCAATCAGGCTCCGATTATTGGCGTAAACTAAATGCTACAAATTATACCGTAGGTTGGGAGCTTTTGAGTACTATTTGCGCAGAACGAGGGTTCACTGCCCGTCCAAACGTAGTAGATGAAGCGGAATATTGGAATGCTGTTAAGCAATCAAAATATCAAATGTTCCGTGGGTTATCGGACGGAGGAGGACACGATGCGGAGTATTATGCCGATGATTTCAAATACAATGATAATTGTTTCTATGGAACTATTGGTATTCACGGCTCTGGTATCTATGCTCATGTAAATGATGGAGACCACGACAAGAGTAATACTCAAACGACATATAAGAAGTCTGATGCTTACAACGCTGCAAGGAGTTATGCTGGGCGTTCGGGAGAGATACTTGAATGCGTTCTTGACCCTTCGGCAAAAGTCGCTTTGGTTCCTGATTTGAAGAAGGAAATACTCAGTTTGGTAACCTTTGACAAAGCAGCCGTTGATGCGAAGCAGCTTGAGATTGATAGCCTAAACTCACAGCTGAAGAAGCAACAGGATGACCTCAATAACATAACGGATAAGACCGAGAAGGAAATCAAAGAAAAGATGCACTGGGACGAAGATACGCTTGTAATGTCCCAACTTGAAATTGATAATACTGATTGGGGGAAACTGAACGACAACGGTGACCCAGACTATCCTACGTTTGAGGACTTCGTTGAGAAGAAGATGTTTGATTGGGTTAAGAAGAATGGCGGTACAGTAACCGAGAAGGGGAAAGGAACGGATGTATATGTATTCACTTTGCCTAACAGTAAAGAGAAGTTCATGTTGAGTCGTTTTCAATGGGAGAACAACGCCATTAAACGCAAGAATGCTTTTAGTAAAGCATACAACTATCCTTTGAAACGCTTCCAAGATTGGATGATGAAAGAACACTACGGTGTTATCAATAAGAAGGTAGCGAAGGAGCTTGAGCACATTGGAGACAAGGTTACTAACTTACAATCAGACATAAAGGTAACAAAGAACGAATTGAACGTCAAAACTTCCGAGATGGCAGACTTGAAGAGAACGAAAGACCCAAATGGAGACATTATTTCGGGCATCTACGAGTCAGTCAGAGGAGGAAGCAAAGAAGCTATTGGAACATACGCTGCGTTGAAAGGTTATGACGCTATTGTCGAGCCTCACGGAAACGGTGGACCAAATTCGTTCATGATTATTCTCAACCGTAGTAAAGTAATTGTTAAAAAGTAAGTCATGGAAAGAGAAAGACTTGTATCAATAGTAGGAGGCAGAGCCGTCAAATATGTCGGACTGAAAAAACCTTCTCAAATAATTCCGTTCAAAGGAAATTTCCCACTGCTTGAGCCTTATCAGATTGCTCTATACAACGAAGCAATTCAGAGTACAGAGAAGATAGAGGACTTGAGCGAGGAGTTTCAGAAAGTAACGGAGAAGGGGAACAGGATTGCTCTATTGGAAGAAGGCTTCAAAAAATATCTATCCGAGTATAATATCACGGTGGATGATTTCATGAAGCTCAGCAACTCTGATAAATCGGATAAGCTAATGAATTGGCTCAACCGAGATTGTATTGATTTTTCACAACTAACAATAAAGTAAGATGGCAGATTTTAATGTAGCCTATAAACGAACAGAGAAGTTTGAGGGCAAAAACGTCTATACAAAAACACCTGGCGATGCGGGAGGAGAAACTTGGAGCGGTATCAGCCGAGTAGCTAACCCAAATTGGGCAGGTTGGAAAATATTGGACGCTATTCCGAACAAGAAACATAATCAGGTCATCACTACTCCTGAATTGGAGAAACTGAAACTTGACCTTTATCGGAGTAACTATTGGAACCCAGTATGGGGTGACAAAATTAACAAACAAGAGGTTGCCAACGATATGTACGATACAGCCGTCAACATGGGGCCAGCTACGTCCATAAAGTTATCCGAGCGTCAGTTCAAGATGAAGGAAACTGGGAAGATGAGCAACGAGTTATTAACGAAATTGAATTCAGTGGTATGAGAACATTATTTATATGCTTGCTAACGGCATTAATGGTTAGCTGTGGTACGAGAGGTCAATCACCTTCGGAGCCTGTTCAGGTTATGCCTGATACCGTGTACGTTGAAGTTCCTACGTTAAATGAGGAACGGATAAAAGAACTTGAAGCAGATGTAGCCTTTTGGAAGAATGTAGCCGACAGTGTGAGTACAACTATTCCTTATGAAGATTACATGAATGCCCGAAGGATGGAGAAAATAAAGTATTACATCTCAATCACCGAGAAGAACTCAAATAATAAGCAGTTTTTTTACGGTTGGATAAAAAGAACCATGTCCGAACAATAGCAATTTTCAATTGACAGTTATAGGGAAGGTCAAGAGTACAAAAACTTTTGACCTTTTCATTTTATAGGAATATGGCAAAAACAAATTTAGAAGATAGATTCACCTTTTGGTGTCCTTTGGAGAAGGCGCAAGACCTTGACCCGACTACTGGTGAGCCAGTAATGAAGTTGGGCGGTATTGCTTCTACATCTGACGAGGATAGTGATGGGGAATTTCTTGACCCGAAGGGGTTTGATATTAAGCCGTTGATTGAAAGCGGTATGGTGAACTGGCATCATCAGGCGAAGGGTCAACCTGCTACGATTATCGGAGAGCCTACAAAAGCAGAGATACGACCAGAAGGACTGTACATTGAAACTGAACTCTATCCTTCAAGTAAGATAGCGTGTGATGTATGGGAGTTGGCAGAAACTCTTGAGAAGGATTCAAAGACAAGGCGGTTGGGTTATTCGATTGAGGGTAAAGTCGTGAAACGTAAATCGAATGATAAAAAGTCTCCTGACTATAAAAAGATTGTCAAAGCAATCATTACTGGCGTAGCTATCACCCACCAGCCTAAAAATCCAAAGACATTTGCGAATATCATCAAAGGAGAGATTGATGACGATTTTGAGGACGAGGAAGAAAAGGCATTGGATACTGAAACTGGTAAGGCTCTTAAAAAAGAGTCAGTGGACAAGAAAACCAAAAACCAAACTTTTTCAAAAGCAGAGGTTATCGAAAGGCTTTTCAAAGACATTCCAGGTATAAGTATTGAGAAAGCAGAAAAAATTCATTCATTGATATTAAAAATTGCGAGTATGAAAGGTAAGAAAACAAAAGTAACCGATGAAGATATCAGCAAGGCATACGAAGCTCTTGGGCTGGACGTAGCTCCGACTGATATTGAAAAAGGTGAAGGTTGTGACGCCAATGGCGGACAGACCGAAAAAGAGCCTATCAAAAAAGCAAAGTCCAAATCAAAGGCTGAGGATGAAACTGATGACGTAGGAGATGACGGCACAGACGAAACCGAAGATGAAGATGACGAGGAGGACGATGTTGAAGAGGCAAAGAAAGGAAAGATGAAGAAGGGCGGTGACGGTGTAAATCGTTTTGACCGTATCGAAAAGGCAATTGCCACTTCTCATCAGATTAACTCTAAGTATATCAAAGCACTTGGGGTTATGGTTAAGGACGTTGCTCAGAAGGCTACCGCCATTATGGACGAGAATGCCGAGTTGAAAGAGCTTGTAAAAGCTCAAGACGAGACTATCAGTGTAATGTCCGAGAAATTGGAAGCATTTGGTTCCGAAGTTCCTGCACCGAAGTCTATCAGTGCCGCACGCCCAGTAGAACGTCAGTTTGCTAAGGCAGAAGATACTGATATCACGAAGGGCGGTCAGGGTAAAGCGAAGAGCAACGCAATTTCTATGAGCAAAAATCCTCATGCTGTTGCCGAGCTTCTTGACCAAGCTACGTTCGCCAAAGGCTTCGATGACGAGTTCAGCAAAGCATGTACAGCGTTTGAAGCCAACAAGGCTCTTCCTGCTAACATCATTGCTCGAATGAAGAACGAGTATGGCGTTGAAATTGTTAAATAAACAACAACTTTTATAATAAGCGAAAAATGGAAAGATTATCTATCAACTTGGCTGATTACGGCTATGCCGCTCAGCAGGATGGTTTCCACTCTGGTATGCATGGTAGCGAAAACCTTGACCAACTGAACAAGGCTCTTGCTGCTGAGCAGATTACAGGACGTGAAACTGCCGACCTGACTACTGCGTCAGGTGCTCCGTTGAAGGTTGAATCTTTGGAGAAAACTCTGAAGCATATCACCTTCCGTGAGAGCGACATTCGCCTTTGGAAAGACCTTCCTAAAAAGGCTGCGTATAATACCGTAGAAGAGTACAACCAGCAAACTTCTTATGGTGCTAATCGGGGTGGCTGGAACAGAGAAGGTGAATTGCCCGAAGAGGAAGATTCAATCTTTGTTCGTAGAGCTCAGTTGGTGAAATACCTTGGTGTTACCAAGTCCGTAACTCACCAGATGACTCTTGTAAACACAATGATTGGTTCCGTAATGGAGCGTACTATCAAAGATGGAACGCTTTGGATTTTGCGTACCTTGAACCAAGGTCTGTACTTCGGTAACGAAAAACTTGTACCTGAACAGTTCAACGGCTTCTTGGCTCAGCAGATGCAGTCTGACGCTTGGGCTTCTTATGCCGATTACATGAACTCCGAGATGGTTGTTGACCTTCGTGGTTCGGCTCTTACCGAAGATGCGATTGAAACAGCTGCCAACTCTATCGTAGAAAACTACGGACTTGGTACCCAGCTTTATGGGCCACCCGCAGTGCTTTCTTCTTTCGTGAAGAACTTCTATGGTAACAAGTTCATTGTTCCGAATACTCCGAGCTTGAGCAACGGTATTATGGGACAGAGGGTTCAGGCATTTGACTCTCAGTTTGGACAGATTGGTTTGAACCATGACGTATTCTTCAAGAAACTTCCGAGCAAAACTGCCGCAAGTCCTGCCAACTCTCAGAAAGCTCCGAACAAGCCTATATGGGATGCAACGACTGCTGCTGCTGCCGTTCAGAACGGTATTGCTGGTAGCAAATGGGCTTCAACCGATGCTGGTAACGTATTCTATGGTGTAGTTGCTATCAACCGCTTCGGTGAGTCTGATATGGCTATCTATAACACCGCTGTTGCTGCCGTTGCCAATGGTGCTATTGACCTGAAGTTTGCTGATGGAGGCGGTGTAAACAAAGCAACTGCTTACCGTATCTATCGTACCAAAGTCGGTGGCTCTGCTACTGGTGAGTTCTTCCCGCTGTTTGACGTTTCTCTGGACGACTTGACCCGTGGTTATGACGGTGGAGCACCTGGTATCATTCGTGATATGAACCGCTTCTTGCCTGACTGCGACCAGTCTGCTCTGTTCCAGTTCGATAACGAAGTAGTTGAGTTTGCTCAGCTTGCTCCTCTGATGAAGATGGATTTGGCTGTTCTTTCTCCTGCATTCCGCTTCATGGTGCTGCTTTATGGAACTCCGTTCCTTTACGCTCCGAAGAAGATGGTGCGCTTCATCAACATCGGCAAGTTCGTAAAATAACCGATAAACAATTGTTTAATTGAGAGAAGGGGTGGGTGCTTTGCCCCACTCCTTTTTTCTTAAATCGTAAAATTAAAATGAAAATTAAAGCAAAAAATCAGAATGTAGCTTCCATGGAGCTTATCGTGCCTGTAGATGGCCGTATTTCCATCGATGCTAACGGAGTAGCGGAGGTATCAGCTAAGTGTGCAGCTGCTCTTGTAAAGGGCACTAACGACTGGGATTATGCTAAGAAGGCTACAGCCGTGGACGATGAGGAAGAAGATGACGACAACGAGGGTGGTGAACCTTCCGACCGTGAGCGATTTGAAGCTCATCTTGACACGTTGACTCTTGCTCAGATGAAGGAATACGCCAAAGAAGGCGAAATGCCCGAAGAGGAGTATGAGAAACTGAACTCAAAGAAACTCATGAAAGCATACTTGCTGAAAAAGTACGATGAAGCCGAAGCAGCAGGTGAGCTTGATGAAGATGACGACAACGAGGGTGGTGAACAATAAATAACCTTTTAACATTGTCCTGATATGCCAAGTTTAAGACTGAAGATACAATACAATAAGAATATGGAGATGATTATGTCTCCTACGGAACTGATGGAGAATTATCTGTTTGGTATTCCCATGTGTTCTAATGACGGCAAGAAAATGTCTATGTCGGCTATTTCGCAGCACATCATTTCAGCCCAAACTACGATTGAGAGTTTGTTCAGTATTAAACTTACAAAACAAGTCATAGAGGAAAACCGTGATTTTATACGGCAAGAATTTATGTCTTGGGGGTATATCAGGACAATGTACCCTATTGATTACATAGACAATCTTGAAGGCTGGATAAATGACGTTTGTCAAATAACCTATCCGAAGGAATGGTTGTCTATCAAGAAGATTGAAGCTGTTGCCGTATATCGTAACATCTACCTTATACCGAACACTGGTAGCAAGGAAGGAGCTACAATGACGCAAAACTCTTTAATCTACAACGGTATTTCTCCGCATCTTGGATGGTTCGGTCAAACTTACATTCCTAACTATTGGAGAACAAGATACGTTACAGGTTGGAACAAAATTCCTGCCGACTTATTTGACTTCATAGCAAAGATGGCAGCGTTGAACGTTCTTGCTATTATCGGAGACGTATTGTATGGGATTGGTATTACTTCTATTCAGATAAGTTTGGACGGAGTGAGCCAAAATACTCCGTTAGCGAGAAGTGCTCAGGGAGGACTTTTTGCAGGACGTATCAAAACATACATTGACGAGATGAACCGAATGATGCCTGCGTTGAAATCCAAGTATCGTGGCATACCTTTTGAAGTATTGTAATTATGGCAACTGAAAGTAACGGTAAAAATCGGAAAAGTATCATAACCGATAAGCCCACTGCCTTTCAAACTCCTGCGGCAGCTGTCAATCCGAGAGTAGGTTGGGATGTTAATAAGTTTGAAACTCTTATACAGACCCAAGGATATGACGCCTTCATTGACCGAGCTTTGAGATGTCCTTGCGTTGATAAAGCAACTGGCCAGGCTCTTTCTACCTGTAAGAATTGTTTAGGAAGAGGCTGGTTTTTTGTTGATAGGCATGAGACAAGGCTTATTGCTCAGCATATGGATAGCAAGAAACGCTATGAGAATTGGAGTGAGGTTAATCGTGGTACGGCTTCGATAACTACGAAAGGAATTGATAAACTTGGGTTCATGGATAGAATTATCTTGACCCAATTGGAAGCGTATTACTCCGAGATACTCAACCCTGTGTTGTTCGAGAAAGAGCTGATTGCTTATCCAGTTTACGAGCCTTTATTTGTAACAAACATATACTTGTTCGTGGGAGATGCTACGAAGTTAGAGCCTATCCCAGACGAGATGTACAAGATTGATAAAAACAAGATAGTATTTGACCAAAGTCTTTTGAGCGTTCTCCCAGTAGAGGATGTTAATCAAAAGCAACCGAATATGAGCGTGTCGATAAGGTATGCTCACTATCCTGTTTACCATGTTATAGATGCCAACCGAGAGCTGATGAAAGTTCGTGAAAGTAAGTTCTGTTCTTATGATGACGAAAAGCTCAGGCAAATGCCTATAAATGTGTTAGCAAGGAAAGCTCATTATATCTTCGATGCTCAGAAGTTCGGAGAGGAGAGTTTTGAAAATACTGTAATGCCGAAAGGATAACAAGATATGAAACCAATAGTAATAGACTTATCAGGACTTCAAGCCCAATTTGGGTTAGCAGCCGATACGATTGATATGCTGACGGAGACTTGCGTGAATGCGGTCACTGCGGCAGTCTATGCTAATTGGGAAGCTCTTGCTAAACAAAAACTGAATTCAACCCTTCCTGAATATACCCAACATTTGATTAAGGTAGATAAAGGAAGATTTGCAAAACAGATTGTATTGACTGGAACACTTCCTAATATGATTGAACAAGGAGCTTCTGCGTTCGACATGAAGGAAGGTTTCAAAAAGTCTCAAAAAGTAAAGTACACAATACCTGTTTATAACAAGAAAGGTAAGCAAGTGTATAAAGGAGGAGATTGGTATTTGACCATTCCATTCCGTATCGGTACACCTGGCACTCTTGGTCAAGCAGGATTCACTGGGGAGATGCCTCAAGAAATATACGATATAATGAGGAAGCGAGCGGCAGGAAAAGGCTTGACGGCTTCTGAACTTCCTTCTCCGTATGATGTACCTCAATCAAGAGACGCAATTGTAAATGAAAGCGGTCAAATTCTTTATGGGGAATATCAACACCGCAACTCTATCTACGAAGGCTTGACGAAAAGGAAAGCTCAATATGGTAAGACTTCTCAGAATACCTACGGAACGTTCAGACGAGCTGGAGCAAACTCCGACCCATTGTCTTGGATTCATAAGGGTATCAAGCCGTATCATTTAGCCGAAGAAGCAGTGGAGAAAACGGACGTTGAGACTATTGTAGAAAACGAAGTAACAACCTATTTAGAAACAATATTATGAGCGGAATACTTTTACCAGAGATTGTAATTTACAATACTTTGGAATCAATAGTTCGATTGTTGCGTGAAGATTTGAAAGAACATGCAACGGAGGACAAAGAAACTATCTTGTATAAGATACTGGGCGTGGACGAAGAAGGCAAGCCAATAAAGATGAACTTGTACAATTATTTCGTTCAGGCAAAGAAGATGATATTGACGCCTCAAAACTTATCTGTGAACTTCGGTTACAATCAGGAAGTAGCAAAGATGATATCAATGCACATTCTCCTTCCTGCTGAACAAGGCTCTGCCGCTATCGGAGAAGATGAAGGATATTTAGAGGATGATATATTGGACGAGGAAGGTAAAAAGAAAGCAACGCAAATGTACTTTACTCAGATGTATGATTGTACGTATCAAATCATGATTACAAGCAATAACTCCTCTGAAGTAAACGTAGTGTATAACATACTGAAAAGTATGCTGCTTATGCTGGTTCCTCATTTGGAGCTGATGGGTATTCGTATTCCTTCGTTATCGGGGAACGATATAATGATGCAGGACGATTTGACGCCTGTACCGATATTCCATAAAGTTCTCAATTTAACGTTCAAGTATGAACATAACGTTCCACAACTTGTAGTTCAGGAAGTAGCAAAGAAGTTCTATTTCCAAATGAGGATGATTGATTACAACGATGATACTTCATCAAGCTCAAGTATAGATAAGGAGTAAAATTTGAAATAAATTCATATAAACAAAAGATTATGGCAACAGTAGTTAATTTTCATGGCAAGAACTACATTGAACCTGGTTCGTATGCTGCTACCGTTTATAATCCAACGTCAGTCGTAAACGTTGCCGAATTTGGTAATGTTATGATTATTGACACTGGGTTAGCGATGAACGGCTCATACGAATACGCAGGAGGTTCAGGAGTTCAGGGTGAACTGGCACAAGGCTTGAAGTCTGTGTACGAGTTTACAAACTATGAGGACTTCTTGGCTTTCATGGGAGGAGGTCTGGTTGGCGATATAGCTAACAAGATTTTCACGCCTTTGGATGGGTCAGCAGGTGCTCCTAAGTTGTATTATGTCCGTGCCGCCAAAACGACTTGCGCAACTCTTACAGCTACAATATCAGGCTCCAACGCTTTGGTACTGAAATGTAAGAACGAAGGTATTGTTGGTAACGGAGTAAAAGTTGATGATGTTTTGAAAGTAGGTTACGGAGCTCAGATTGTAGCTGGTGAAACCGCTGATACTTTCAAACTTCAAGTTTTCCGTGGTTCCTTTATGGGAGTGGACGATGCGGGTGAAGCCTTCGGAGCGAAGAGCTTGGCTGATGCAGTTCCTAACCTTATTGCTGAATCAAGCGACCTCACTACTCTTCAGGAGTTGTACGATTGGGCACAGTCAAACAAGCAGATGCTTGCTAACTTCGTTGTAAGCATGACTGGCGATGGAGAAACTGAGCTTGCTGCTGTAGCTCTGACTTTGGCTACTGGAGGTACAACCGAGTACATGGGCGGTACGGAGTACGCAGATGTGTTAGAAGCAATCGCAGAGTTGGATGTTACGTTCTTCCTGTGTACTAACTTAAATGCTGCAGGAGGCAAGGGAGTAGATGCCGCAACGAACGGTAAACTGTTCACGTTCCTTAAACAGACTGCGAAGTTCACTGAATTTATGGTAGTGCCAGGTGGTGAAGACGATACCGACTTGTTTGGAGACACTAACAGTTCCGAGTCAATTGCTAAGTATTTCAATTCAGGTCAGGTTGTTTGCGTTCACGGTGCTCCTATCGTAACAAGAAAAGACCAGAACGGAACAAAGCAACTTCATACTATCTACCTTGCTGCGGCAATCGTAGGTTTGAATGCAGGTATGGCTGCTCAAACTCCGCTTACTTTCAAGCGTGTCGGTTATCAGTCATTTGCTTACGACTTGAAGAAACGAGAAAGGGAAAGAGCATTACAGGCTGGTATCATGCACGTTCGCAACGTATCGGGGTATTGGTGCGTCAACCAAGGTATTACAACCTTGCTGGATAATAAGAAAACAATTGCCGATGACGGTCAGTCGTTTGAGTTATCCGTAGAACTCATCAAGGCTCAGTTGAACAAAGAGCTTATTTTGGAAGGACAAACGAGGTTTACAGGACAAACGGCAGCTCAGGCTTCTCCGCAGTCTGTTAAGAACTTCACCGAAACAAAACTTGCTTCTTTGGTAGCATATCCTGGCAATGATAACTTGCTTATCAGTTGGAAGAATGTAAAGGTTGTTGCTAAGAACAGCGACTACTTTATCACTTACGACTTCGTGCCGAACGTACCTGTGAACAAGACGTTCTTTATTGGTAACATCTTGGATTTTTCAGTAGAAGTGTAACAAATAAAAGATAACATACTATGGCAAAGAATGAAAAAGTGATGACTGCCCCTTTGGCTATCATCCAGATAAATTCAGTTACCGTGGGTAAAATGAAGAACGTTCGCATCACTGAGAATATCCGAAGAGGACGTGTGACGGGCGTAGGACGTTTGAACCCAGAGGAGCTGCCTGCCTTGGAATGGAGTGGTTCTTTGTCTTGTTCTTCTTATACTATCAACTTCAACCTTTTGGCTAACAAAATGAAGAAGGGAGCGTTCAGAAACGCTGGTACAGTAGAAGAATGGGCAAATGCTATTCTGCTTCAGGAAGATGGGCTTGAAATTGCTATCCTTCGTAAAGTGAAGGACGGAGCGATTGACAACGAAACTGGTTTGGTTTCTACTAAATATGAGACTTTTGCGAAAACAGTTGGAGCGTTCATGACACGTGAAGGCTTCGATATTCAAGAAGGTCAGATTTCAGGACGTGATACTGAATTCGAGTATTTGGAACCAATTCTGTATAACGGAATTGTTTAAGCCAAAATAAACAGTTATAGGAAGGTAGTATGTGAATAACGTACTACCTTTTTTATTGTAAATAAACTAAATTGTAAAGTCATGATTGAAAGACAGAAAAAATTCAGTATCGGAGAAAAGACGTTCACGTGTCAATTTCCCAACGTTGGGCAGCTAATTGACTTGGAAAGTTTGAAACAGGCTCTAACCAATAACCGATATGGGGTTATGGCAGCGAGTGGCGTAGCAAGCATGTATTATGCTCTTGATATGGTAGATGCTATTTCCTTCCTTCAGGTATGCGTTCCGAGCGTAGCGAAGTATTATGATATAAAAAATTACACTGCCCTTGCTCCTGAAGATATCAAGGAACTGGTAGAAGCATATCAGAAGGAATTGAAACCTTGGTTCGACAAGGTTATGGCAGAACTCAAAGGCATAAAACTGAACGATGGCGGAGACAAAACTGAAGAGGGAGCTGAAGCTGGAGAAGAGGGTTGATAACTTCCTTTCTTCTTGGCATCAATTCCCGATTGATTATTGGTGGCGCAAAAGATACCATGTGCCATTCGGTTCACCTCAGCATAGGGAGATGAACTTCATTGATATGTATATAGAGTTCCAAGAGGAAGTTGCTATCAATAGAGCTATCAATCATACCGACTACGATGAGGATGAAGCCGAAAACGAAGCATTGGGATTGGTAGATACCAATAAGAAAGTTGTTAAAGTAACGGAGAAAGAAATTGATGAAGACTTTGAGAAATTAGATTTGAGTCAATTTGATAAACAAGAATAATTATGGCAGATGTAACGGTAAACATACGTGGCGATGCTTCCCAGCTCCGAGATGAGTTGGATAATGTAAGCAGAAACCCAAGTTCAGACACCTCTGCTCCTACACCTTCGGGCGGTAGGGGTGGAGGTTCAGCTGTTCCTTCTAACGACCGAATGATTGAGGACGTTCGGAGGGAAATGCAGCAGCGTGGAGTTCTCTTGGTGCCTGGTTCTTCTTCGATGACTCAGATTATCAATCAGTACGGTCAAGCAACGAGAGGAGCTGTCAATGACCGTATTTCGGAAAGGTACGACGCAAGGAGAGACGACATGCGCAAGCGTATGAGTTCCGACTACGATGCTATTGAAGCCGATATTGATAAGAGGAGACAGGAAGGACTTCAAAGACTTGGCCCAAATGCTAATGACCCATTCTATACAGCTATGCTTGACCAGCAATTGGAGCAGGAAAGGCAAAGACAGTACCGAATAGTGGGAAGTCAGTATGATAAGGAAGAGGAACAAATCAATCAGGAAGAAGCGAACGAAAGAACGCAAGCCGAAACCGAGTTGACTGCCGCTATCCGAGAACTGACCGAGTATTTCAACCGACAAGCAAATCAAGGAGGAGACGCACCTGATTCATATATCGGGAAACTACGTGCTCAACAGAGAGAGTTGATGCAGCAGCGTGACTCAGCAGATAGTGAGGAAGGAGCTATGGCAGCTTCAAGAAGTCTTGCTGATGTGAACGAACAACTCCGAAGAGTATTGGGAGGAGGAGCTGCTCAACAAGGCAGACCTTATTATGATTCAGCGTTGCAAGGAGCTCAAGGAATACAAGGACTTTTCAGCGGACTTCAAAGTGGCGATATTGGAAGCACTATAATGGGTGGAGGTTCAGCCATAGCAGGAATATCGGGTATGGGTCTGAAAGCGGCACTACGCTTCTTGGGATGGGTAGGAGTTGTCGCAGGTGTAGCTAAGTCTCTGACTGGAACTTCGGACTCATATGAATCAATGCAAGGTCTGGCTTCTTTGAGAGCTACTACTGGTTATCAAGGCGGTGACGCTTCAAACTATTTAGGAGCTATGCTGCCTGACGCTAACTTCAGAGGTATCAATTACACCAACTTTGGTTACGATACGGAGGAGTTTGCTGGTAATGCTGCGAGAAGAACGAGGGCACGTGGTACTTCGGACGATTGGTATGCGGAAACCATGCGTCAAATTGGACTGGAAAGAAACCTTGCACTTTCAGAAGGCTCTTTGGAAAAAGGAGGTAAATATGACCGATATGGATTGAATGTAACAGAAGCAATCTCACGCTTGGTTACTATCTTGAATGGTATCGAAGGTTCAGGAGTATCTATGGGAGACTTCACGAGAGTTCAAGAGAAGTACGATATTCAGCAACAGATAATGGGCTCATATATGAATAGAGCCGACCGACCGAGCTATGATGTAGCGAATGCTAATTTAGCAGCATTTTCAGCAGTTCAAGGTATAACGCAAGATTCAAGAATTGGAACTGATTATAAATCTTTCCAAAACATGATTCAACAACCGATGAACGAACGAATGAGAGCGTTGATATATAGTTCGGTTGCCGACTTATTCCCAGAGACTGGCGGACGCATGGACTTGATTGACCGTGAACTTCGCAATCCTGAAAATGAAGGTAAAATCATGCAATCCGTTATACAGCGTATCACACAACAGTTCGGAGGTACGGACACACAGATGGGTTACTTTGCATTCAAGTCCTTGTTGCCTGATATAGCTCCTGACCGTTTAGACCAATATATTAGTCAGTTCTCCGATACTGGTACTATGGCTGGAAGTGTATTGAAAGGCGGTATTGGTAATCAAGGAGACTTTGACCGAGCTGGGCGTCAAAATATGGATTCATGGGCGGCGCAAGCTACTGAATTCACTACGGCTTGGACGAAAGGAAAGAACGAAGTTGTTTCAGTTCTCAACCAAATTCTTGGTAAGATTACAGGTACAACAACTATGCCTACTCCAAACACAACAAAACCAGGAGGGAATAAGTAATGGCAGAGACTACTCATAATAACAACGATTATATCTTGCTTTATAATAGAGGCAAGAGAGTGACCATATCAGACTATATGGAAAGGAATTACATTTATGGTGTAAGTCCTCAAGAGTTGTTTGACCTCAATAAAGATTTGATATGGCAACAATATACCGAGCTTGATAAGGAAATAGAGAAAGCTGGAAGCGGTAAGTGGCCAGAGAGTGCTGACGACCTGTCTTTGAAGTCTTGGCTGCCTGCTCCATGCGTTCTCCGAATAAATCCCAGTAAGGTTACGGCTGAGTTGGCAATAGCTCAAACAAATGCCCAAGTTAATACGGAGGACTTTTATGCGTTCGCTGCTGATAAGATTCAAGATATATACCAAGATGAAGGTTATCGTGTAGCGGATAGCTCCAAACGAAGTCCTGACTGTTCAGTTCTTGGTTGGTTCAAAAGTCTCTATTATGTAGGACTTGATGCACAAGGAAAGAAAACTATCAAGATGGAGCGTCAAGACTTCACAGAATTTGCTAATCTGAGCCGACATATAATTTCTCTTGCTACTTCGGTAACATCTAATGGAGGAAGTTTCACAATGAGACTTCCAATCATTAGTGCCCGAAGCGAAGGCGTGACTGTTATAACCGAGATATTGAAAGGTAAGAACGGAGAAAAGACCTATGGCGATATGTCGGGTCAAAAGGGCAATGCTTCTAAGAATGACGCTACATACGAATATGGAGAGAAAGGAGAGTATTATGCTAAATCAAGTTTTGATGATATTGAAGCTAACTATTTTAATTGGCTGATAAGTTCCAACGACATTCTGTTTATTTCTTTTGAGAAACTTGATATGGAGTTGGTGAAGGATACAGCTGATTGGTATAGTGGCGATGTCGACAATTTCAAGATAAGTACAAAACTTGCCGAAGGTGTGTATGATATGATTGGTTTGGTAGATGAAGTAAAGGTTGTTACCAATTCTCAATCTTCGGAGGCATATGTTGAAATCACTGGACGAGACTTGATGAAACTCTTAATTGAGGACGGTTCATTTTTCTTCAATCCTTCTACTACTTCAGACCCAAGCGGAGTATTTGCGAACGAACAGAGCTATGGAAAGCAAGGTGATATTCGTGAAGCCGATGTTATGAATAATACCTATAACAATCCAATCAACCGACTTCGGAGGGTAACTGGAGAGATTGATATTTTTGCTAACCGTATTAACATGGACATAAGCTATATTCTGAAAGGTGTTATTTCTCAGCTTGCTAACGTAGAAGTAGTGCCAGGATATGTCTTTGAAACTTGGGGCGAAGATAGAACGAAGTACATAGAGCTTGAACCAGAAAAGAAGGAAAACAATGGCTAATTATAAAACATTTTATAAAGGTTTTTTGGAAGGTCAATCACAACTCATAGTTACGAGCGACTTTGGTAAAAGACACATGGACGGTAAAATCAAAAACCATAATGGTATTGACTTTGGCGTTCCTGTCGGTACTGTTTTGAAAGCTCCTTTGGGCGGTAAGATTATAACGAAACAAGTTCAAAAGAACGGAGCTGGATTGTACGTCACTATTCAGCATCAGGTTGAGATGGGTGTTTATATCTATATTCTGTTAATGCACCTTCATTCCGTTGATAGTCATATCTACGTGGGTTATCAGATAGCCGAAGGAGAGCGAATTGGAACCACGGGAGGAGCGAAAGGAGACCCAAATGCAGGTCATTCTACTGGCCCACACTTACACTTGGAAGTCCGAAAGGGAGGAAATTCAAGCGGTAATGCTGTTGACCCTAAATATTGGTTTTTAGCAAAAGAACGTTTGGTATCAAAAAAGACTGGAAAGATACTTAATTATGGAGACCCATCTTGGTTAAGTTTCCCTGATAGTGAAATCAAAACTCAAACGGCTTACAAGTATTCAGCTCATTCTGATATAACCGTTCCCGATGCTACAGAATATACTCCGAAGAAACAACCGAGACAGAATACAGTAGCAAAAGAAAGGTTAGCACCTGGTGTATGGCAAATAACAAAACTTTTGGTTGATAGTTCGGTTGCTGATAAGCAAGTTCTTGATTCAGGAATTTCAACACAGCAAGGCTCTTTATTGAATTTCTTCCGAAAGGTATGTCAGGAGCCGTTGGTGGAGTTTATGGGAGATACATTTGGTAACCAATATTATTGGATTGTTCGTAAACCGCCATTTGATAAAGAGAGTTTTACAAAGATGATTGACCTTACTTTGATAACTCTTGATGAAGCGGATATATTAACAACCGACCTTACTTGGAATAATCAAGGAATATACTCATGGTATCAATATGTTCCTTATGCCGACTTGCTTGGTATTCGAGAAGCTAACTTGTTTATGCCTGCGGTGTTCTTCCCAGAGTTCGCTGCCGTTTGGGGTAGCAGACCGCTTTGCGTAGAAAGTAATTATTTCAACTTTGCTTTCTCTGGACGTTTCAACTCCGATAAATCGGAAAACTCTCAGAATGGTGATAGAATTATACGCAACGCTGTACGTGATTTTAAGTTCCTTGTTGAAAGTAACGCTTACAACGCCTTCACCCGCAGGGGAACGATAACACTGATTGGAGACAGACGCATCAAAAGAGGTACGGTCATAATGCTTCCGACTTCGGGTGAGATATTCTACGTGGATGCTGTTACTAATACATATGATGTAACAACGCAAGGCGTGAGCAGAATGACTACTTTGCAAGTATCCAAAGGAATGTACCCTGCTTATATATACGGCAAAGAGATAGGATTGAAGAAATTCAGTTACTTTGATATCATAGACTTCGGAGAAGATTTTGACATTGAAAAGATAACCGCTGATAATTGGAAGGACTATATTTCAAAGTGGAAAGTGAATGTCGACAATTTCGGCTTCTTTATGTCTAAGCAACAATTGTATTGGGAAAACATCAATAAGTATCGTATGATGGCAACTGGTAATAATTCATTTGAAGTAACTATTACCAAAGAAGTTACTGTAACAGGCAAAAAGAAATAGTTATGGAAGAAGATGTAATTGGCATAAGAAATTTGGACACTGGTATCGGTTCAGCTGGGGTAGGCTTCGTTGTCGTACCTTCGGAGGTTGACCGAGTTCAATATATAAATGATTGCTACCGCACTAACACCCTAACGATAAACGGAGGGAAGGGATATGGATATTTCAGTGGCGTACATGCTGATATAAACGTAATGCAATGTATAAAGTTCCCGACTGATGAAGAGAATAGAGGAACGCCAGTGGTATGGGTCAAAGATGCTGTATCTCAACTTCCTGTTATCGTAGCAGTATTGAGAAGGCAAGGTGAATATTATTCTTTGGATGAAAATCAATACCGATTAAAACGAGGAACGGAAACAAGAAATGTTGAGATATTCGTTGACGGCACTACGGCTGGTTTGGACATAACTGTATTGGGCGACAAAGACGAGCCTGCTAATATTGATATCAAATTAAGCTCCGAGAACGCTGATTCAGTCTTGAACGTTTCTTGTGATAACGAGATAAACATCATTGGTAATAAATCGGTAAACGTAGTCACAAATCAGAAGGCTACTTTGAAGGTCAAGGAGAAAGGCGAAGAAAAAATGTCTTTGTCTTATGAACTTGGCGTAGGATTGAATTACAAAGATGAATTTGAAAACGAGGTAGTTGCTAAGTATGGAGAAGTTGATATCATTAGCAAGAAGATAAACCACAATAGCGGTAAAGAGCCGATGGTGTTAGGGAATACACTGGCGGACTTATTGGACGAGATGCTGAAAGCTATTCAAGCAATAACCGTTATTTCCCCAGTGGGAGCTACTTCAACGCCTGTGAATGCTGCTTCTTTTGCTGCTATACAAGAGAAGTTAGATACAATCAAAAGTAAAATTTCTAATCTTGAATAATTATGCCTATCAATACAGAAGGTTTGAGAACTACACTCAAACAAAAAATAAAAGAAGCTCTGGACGCTCCGATAAGTAATGAGTCAGATTCAGAGAAAGTAAAACAAGATTTTGCTGATTCAATAGCGAACGCTGTAGCAGATGGCGTGGACGCTTGGATTAAAACAGCAACGGTAACTGTTCAAGCGGGCATACCAGTAACGACTTCCACTGGAGCTGGAACGACAACTGGGCCAGGCACTGGGACTATATCATAATGAGCAGTTATAAAGTTGATAAAATATATATAAAGTTATGGCATTTTTGAATCAAGCTGGTAGAATAGCAGGAAGTACAGTCAATAGCGTAGTTGAGAACGCAAGAGGAGCGTTGGTGACTATCGGAAAGGCTGCACTTCATACGCTTGCACCCGACAACTTTGAATACTATATGTGTTCATTGGAGTTGTTAGATAGCTCTGGAAATACCAAGGGTTTTATGTCCTTCGTTGTTATGCCTAATAACATATTGGAGAATAAGACTCAAATTGCTACCATAACTAAAACCAACAAAGGAGTTTCAACGCTGTTCAATAGCACCTTCGTTCCGAGAGATATTTCAATTCAAGGCACGTTCGGCAGAAAGTTCAGATTGTTATTGGGAATGAAGGAAACGGAGAATGTATCAACAATTCCGTTCTTCGGAGGCAATATGGGTTTTAGCGTTTTGGATAGCGATGTCTTGATAAAGACTGGTTATGGACTGACGAAGATGTTGAAGAATATGGTTGAGGCTTCTACGAAGTTAGATGACCAAGGCAATCCTTGTATCTTGATATTCAACAATTATGCTTTGAATACTCATTATGTTGTAGAAGTAATGCAAGACTCATATTCACAGAGTATCGAAAACAACATGCTTTGGTATTACTCTTTGGAGATGAAGGCGGTTGCTCCTGCATCTGCTGTTAAAAGTCAAAAGGAGCAAAATGCTAAGTTTCTAACAACAGTTGCTTCGGGAGCTATTGCTAAGGGAATAGGCAATATTTTGAAGGATGTTTCACGTGCTACCTTCGGAGCGTTAAATATTGGTATATAATGGAATCAATAGTATTAGAATTTGAACAAGTTACAAAATATCCGCTTATCCAGTTCTTGGCTAAGTATCGGAGTTTCATGCTCAATTCCTATCCTGAAATAAACCGATATTTCTCAGGACAAACGGAGGGGGTTGATAACTCACATTTGATATTACTTCGAGAGCTTACTTCAGAATGTAAGGACGTTATGGCGCAGTTCAAGAACTTCGCAAATAAGTTCGCTACTTGTGGATATTGGGAGCTGATGGACTATTTGGAAGATTTGAACACAACGATTGAGAAAATCAATAAACTTCCGAAGTTCCGCAGAACTTCTATAACAAAGAGAGGTTATCAACCTTTCATTCAAGTTGCTTCGTCAGTAGGAGGTTACAGAACAGTAGAAGATGTAGCAAACTCCGTTAAACAAATCAACCAAGATAATTCAAATTGGATTGACTTGATGTTGAGTAACGATATGAACGAAGGAGATTGGGAGATTGATAAACTCACTCCGATGAACGTTCTTGTAAACAATCAAGTAGATGTCGTTGTAACCACGATACTTGACCAGCCTATCGGAAAGCGGATATATGGAAAGGATATTGCGAGAAAGATTACATTTCAATCTAATGATTTGGTTATCGTAGAGTTCCAAGCGAACGTAGAACAAAAATGCGATATTCTGTTGGAACTTAATCGGGGGGATGTTCCCGAAAATATGTTGTTTGGTAAAAACTCTAAACTAATCACTGGAGTTAATACCAAGACATTCGCCTATCCTGAATTAGTATCGGATATTCAAAATAACTTCTTACAGAATGATTTGTTTGAATATGCTGTTATCACTGACTTTGCTTATGATAATGGAAGTATGACAATAACAGTTGAGATAAAAACAAAGTACGATTATAAAACTGAGAAAAAAATAGTGATATGATTACAAAGATAACGCCTGTTAATGAGCTCAAGCTCATGTTCTTGGAAATACTCCTGAACAAAACAGATAAGATTAACGACATTGGAGCTGAATCAGTTTTGAATGGTATTGCCTTCGGTTGTGCTAAGGTAGGTCAGAAATGTCTTGTAAACCAAGCTATCGTGGAAGGTCATATCTTTCCCGATACGGCTTATGGAGTTTACTTGGATGAGCTTGCTGCTATTCGTGGCGTTTCTCCGAGATTTGGTGCGGCAGCAAGTTCTACTTATGTACGACTTATTGCTGACGAGGGAACGACTTATTTGAAAGACGTTCATACCTTCACCAGTACTTCGGGAATAACATTCTCATTGGAAGAGGACGTTGTAATTGGCGTGAACGGATATGCTTATGCGAAGGTACGTTGCGACCAAGAAGGACTTGATACCAACGTTGACCCTTTGTCTATTAACAAGGTCAATCCGATACCGACTGGTCACTTGACTTGTACTAACGAATACCGAGCGACTGGTGGACGAGATGAAGAGGATGATGATTTGTTCCGTCAGAGAATTAAAGACAGTATCAATCAACTCGCAAGAACAACTCTATCTTACTTGGAGCAAGTGTTTATGAAAATCAATCCGAATGTATTGAGACTTCATAAAGGAGGTATTGATGCGGATGGACGATTGAACTTGATTGTTGTATCGGTAAACGGACAGGACTTCACAGACGATGAGTTCAACGAAATATTGAGCCGTTCGGAGGAGTATTTGTCACTGTCGGAACTTCTAAGGAGTTCAACCGATTATGCGTTGAAACTAAACAACGTTGATTGGCTACCTGTTGACGTTGAGTTCCGAGTAGATATTGACCCTGCTTATGACCAAGACCGAGTACGAAGGGAAATACAAATTCAGATGTCGAAGTTGTTTGACTATCGTTTTTGGGAGTATGGAGATAAGGTTGAGTGGGAAAACTTATTGTTTGCTGCTAAGAATGTTGATGGAGTTCGATACGTGCCTGATACGCACTTTTATCCTCACGCTGATATAAACGTACCGAAATACCGACTTCCACGTGTAAGAGGGTTTGTAATGCGTGACCTTGACGGTAATATCATAGAAGATAACGGAGGAGTTTTGGCTGAGGTTTATTATCCGAACGAAATTGATACTTCATTCCAGTCATCTGTATTAACAACTATCTGATATGAGAACACAAGTAAGCGTAAAGACTATAACAGAGGTTGAGCAATCCAGCGGTTTGTTTCTCATCAATTGTTTTTCGGATATGAATGATGATGGCTCAACAACTCCTTCTATATATAAATCTCAAGTGTTGGAGAAACCTATGATTGTTGATAATACTTCGGGGAAAGAAGGAGAGTTGCTGTTGTCTCACAGCGGAAAAACTGTTGGTAGTATAAACAACGATGGGGAATTGATAATTGAACCTGAAGGAGACGATGCTAACAGATATGTAAAAGAACAAGAAAACTTGATGTATAATGAAGGATAATATATTGAACGCAATTGGGGACGTGCTGCTAATAGACGTTACGCCTCAGATAACAGGAAAAGTTCATTTGACTGACTTTTCAGATATTGTTGAAGGAGTAACCGATACACGCACCGTTCATAAGGAGTTCCGAATTTCACCTGATGGAGTTTTTTGGAATGATTGGCAAGAACTGACGCCAGCAAACCTTTCTTCGGATGATTATATTGTTGATAGTTCTTTGACTATTCAATTAAGATATACAAGGACTGGTTCTGATAGTACGGGAGTTATTGAGTTCAAAAGCATTGACTTTATGGGCTCAAGAGAGGCAATACAATTTGTCGCTCCTACTATCAGTTCCAGCATCTTTGCTAACATAATCGGTACGCCAGAGATGAAGGCTTTGGAAGAAAACATCTTCAAAAAGCTGTATTATCGTGGCATTGTACCAAATTATATTCCGAGAGCCGAAAACTCTGACGAGAAAGAAGACAAAGACTATATTGACTTATTCTTTTCAGTTGCGAGGTTTTACAGCATGTTCATTCGTTTTTTCAAGAGGTTTGAGAACTTCCAAGATGATTTTGACCTCATGAGAGAGCAAGTGAGACAATATGGAATATACTTCGATGAGGCAAACATTACTCTTGAAGACCTTCAATATTTGGCTCAAAATCTTTATGACCAAATACGTCAAAGAGGAACTGAGATGATATTCAAGCGTAAAGGTTATTTGTTACCGAACGGAGAGACTTTACAAATTGACGGAGAGTTTATCAGACTGGTAAGAAGCAAAGTCAGTGATGAGCTTTTATACGAGAATATCCCATTGGAGAAAGTAGGCTGGTGTATGAGACAATGTTCTCCGATGTATCGTGGAACAGGTATGTCGAAATATCTGAATAAAACCAAAGAAGATACTGAAGATTTTCAAAATTTGAATAATTTTGTTTTGTCAAAAATAGGAAATTCTCAATATATAATTTCTGATACAGATGACGGTAAAAAAGTGCTATCTTTGAAAACTTTCACAGGAGGAGTGGCTCAAGTAGGTTTAGGGCGTATAAATGAATCAAATGATGTATCTGATAATTTGTATGTAGTTGATTCCAGATTAGATTATGAAATAACTTTTGCATTCAACATTCATAATGTTAATGACCTGAGGATAATTTTTGGAGTAGAAGGATTTGATTCAATGAAAAATAAATTAAATGATTCATTTATAATTCCTAATGGAGACAAAATATCTGAAACTTTTTTCATACAAAATATGAATATATGGAGAAAAGGAGTTTGGTATTTTGCCAGAGGCATAATTCATTCTTATTCAACTGTTAATACTGATGATATATCAACAAATCTTGGAATTGGTAATAATCTTCATTTCAATAATTCTTTTGTTAAATATATACTTCCAAAAATACAAATTATATCGTCTATGAATTCCATAGTTGATATTTGGGATTATAAAATAAGACCATTGGTTAGAGGCACGAATATATTGCCGTTAAAAAACGGAATTCAAAATTCACACAGTTTAGGCTTCATCCAGAGTTCACGCATATTCTATGCCTATGTTAGAAATAATAACAATAGCCAATCTCAGGATGAAATTACAGATATTATAGAGAAGTATTTGTTGCCTTTCAATGTAACGGATATATTTGTCTTCATGAGTAATTATTAAAAACTAAGATAGTATGTCAAGAATTAAATTCAGCGAAAACTTGTTTTTGGAGGTTAATGAACTCCAAAGATTGGTTAAGTTTTTAGCCGATGACGGATATAAGCTGGCTATCAAGTCCATGTCGAAGTCTTTTGGAATAGTAGAGAATTCAGGCAACACTTACTTCAAAGTAACCGCCAAGGCTGGAACTGCTAATACCGTCATCATTAACCCAGGTGTTGCTTTTACTACGGACGTTGATGCCATAGTTATGGAGAACGCTTTGGAAATGCAAATTCTTAACACTGGCGTAAATCGTTGGTTGGTGCTTTCTCGTGCCGTTAAGAATACCGAAACAGGAACTGTTACGATTAACACTGACGGTTCATTATCGGGCATTGGAACGGAGTTTACAAAAGTCCTGCGAGGACAGCCTAACTTCCCTACTAAGGTAAAGTTTGAATCAGCTTTGAACTCTGGTGAATACGAAGTCGTGAGTGTAGTCTCCGATACTTCCGCCATTCTTTCAGGCTCCTTCGTAAACGAAAGTGGTTTGAAATACTCTGTTATAGGAACGTTCACACCAGGTTTTCAACCGCTTGCTGATAATAAAATGATATATGAGTATGATTCATACAATATCCGTATCGTAGATTCAGCAGACAAGCCTTCACTTTCAGCCAACGAATTTATCATTGCTGGAATATCCTTCGATGACGCAGGAGGTATGAATGTGTCAGATGAGCGTATTTATTCAATGTTCAACAATCCTTACGTTCAAGATGGTAGTAGTACGGATGGAGCTTACAGAAACCCATTAGCGAGCCTTTTGATCGTTGCGGCTATCGGAGGTATCAATGCCGTGAATACGGTATCGGTTGATTTGGAGTTAATCGTTGAACATGGATATACGATAACGAAGTTTGAGTTGGTAACAACTTCTACTTCTAACTCATTCAATATCCTTTCGGGGTCAAGTAACTATCTTGGTACTGGCGATATTCCTGACGGATTGTTTAACGGTTGGCTGCTGGTAAATCGAGCTAATATGAAATATGCTAAGATTGATAGCAATTCAAATAAGTCTTTGTTTATTTCCAATTTCGATACTTCGATGATTTTGGATAACAATAACGACTTTATTGTAGTTCCTAATTTCTTGGAAATGGAATATGAGGTTAAGTTATCTTCCAACGTGAATTTACCTGCCAAACCGTTTTACTTCCGAGCTTCTATTTGGAACGTATCAGAAAGGATGAGGGTGTATGCTTTCTTCCCTTCTGTATCGGATAACTTCTCAGATGAGATAACAATTTCAATCGGCTATCGTATGTTGGATAATAGCGGTAAGCAATTTCCATTCGCTAACCTTGCTATTGCTCAGTTTACGAATATCAACGGACAGCCTGAAACCTTGTCTGGTAGCTCATTTGTTGTTAATCTTGCTGATATTGAGCCGCAAGCTAAACAACGCAATTACTCTTAAAGTTATGATGATATATTTAACAGGGGCACCGACCTCATTAGCAAAAACGCAAGACAATCATCAATCGGATGCGTCAAGGAGCTTGGGTGGATATATTTCTTCCACCCCAGTTCCCAATGCGGCATTGAATACGTTGTTTGACCTTATTTCTTCTTACACTTTGGAGAAGAAACCGAAGGAGACAATAGCAATAGGACTTATCAATCAATTTGATAAACCAGTAAAGGATGTTGAGTTGAAAATAGTAACGGATGAAAACCATGAAGCCGTTTTCAAAATAGCAGCCGTAGCAGTAAGCTCCGAAGATTATGCTATGGAACAAATAGCTAACCGATACCAAGAGCCTATGTTGGCAGAGTTCTATGACGCTTCTTTTTACCGAGCTGCCGTTGATTTGAAAATCAAACAATACGCTTCAGCAGGAGAGGAAATTGCTCTGTTCCCTTTCAACGTATCTTTCGAGGTAAAGGAAACAGGAATTGAAGGCACTTGGTTAGCCTTTGAGGAGGCATTTAGCAATGATGAAACTTATACTGTGAAGAGAATATCCGAAACGATATTCAGGATTGAGAGACGTGACGAAACGGTGCTGGAAACTCCATTAGAATGCTCCTACATTACCACTGAAGGTTTTACGGCTGAATTTTTAGGCAAATTAAGCAATAAAGCTGATAATGGAGTAATCATCAAAGAAGAGTTGAAACCAAAGGAAGCGGTGGGAATTTGGATTCAAAGAATAATCAAGAAAAATCATTACCCGACTAACGAAGAGTTGTTGAAGGAATATAAAGACAAATATATTCGTGAGACTGTAGAGGAGATTGAGTTGATTCTCAGTTATAATTTAGTTGAAAATTAAAAGTTATGGCAGGATATGATGATACAAGACAAATGATAATTTCCACTCTGATGGGGCGACCTGTCGGAACGGAAATTCAAGATACAGCTCAACAAGCATATGAACTAAATATGCTTGAATATATCAGAAGTTTAGAGCTTCTTGCTAATGCTCCATTCATAGGAGTTGCTCAACCTACTACTCAACCAGTACAGCCTGATAATAGCCGTGCTTGTTATATAGCAGGAGTTGCTCAGGATAGAACTGTTACTTTCCAAAACTTTTATGATTATCAAGGTGTGCCCATACAAATAACAACAGGAGAAATGGAAGCATATCTTGTTATATTAGTTTGGAATGGACAGTATTGGAGTGCTGAAAGTGTACCTACTAATATAATCAGTGCAGCAGACCAAGCGTACTTTTATTACAATCTAACTATCCGAAAGACTTATGACAGCGTGTCGGATATGAATGCTGACGTATCAGCTCCAATAGGTAATGACGGAAAATACATTAAGGTAGGAGAGATTGTTTCAGTTCATAATGAAGATGACCCGACTGAGGACGCTATATACAGCTGGGAAGAAGGTCCAAGATGGCAATTACAAATGAAATTATCTGCACTTGATAGCCGAGTGTTTGACGGAGGTCGTGCTGATAGTAAGTATGGAGGAGCAAGAAACATCGATTGCGGCACAGCTCAGGGATAGTTGAGACAGAACTGTTCCTATGTAAGGCAAATGATTTGCCTGTGTTAAGATGGGGAAAAGAGCGTAAATTTACGCTCCTTTTTTTGTATGTAATTCTTACACTTTGCCTCGAAAGACAGTGCAAAATTACTGATAAATTTACAATCAGAACGCCATAACAGGTATAAATACTGTCATAACGAATCAAATAAATAAAGTTATGGCAGATAGAATACAATTCAGGCGTGATACAGCGGCACGTTGGTCGCAATTCAACCCTGTCCTTTTAGAAGGAGAAATAGGTGTTGTTACAGACAATCCTAATCAGTATAAAATTGGTGATGGTTCAACGGCATGGAACAGTTTGCCTTTGCGTGGATTTGATGGAACAGTTGTACAAGAAACTGGTAATGCCGAAGATGCGGTAATGAGCCAAAAAGCAATATCTGAGCTTTTTATCCCATTAGTATGGTCACAGGGGTACATAAATAGTTCG
>UMLR01053988.1_pt1 | contig 62258 bp, 60 predicted proteins | sample 1966741 | NCBI WGS metagenome assembly UMLR01 (sample SAMEA4836207, study PRJEB28245) | human gut metagenome | biome: gut microbiome; material: fecal sample | place: Denmark | collected 2008 | reverse complement strand
AAAAATAACAATATTCACTAAAAAAACAAAGCAATTATGGCACAAATCGAAAATGTAACCCCCTGCGATTGGTACAAGAATTTGACTAAAAAAGAGAAAAGTAAATTTTTGGACTTTATGTTTAACAAGTATCAAATGAGGCCAACTACTTTGGCTAGGAAATTGTCATCGGATAACAGGTATAGATTAACGGCAATTGAACTTAATGTTATCAACACAACAATAAAGAAAGGAGAATGGAATGAAGAAAATTGAATTTTATAATGACCCTGATGGTCATGTATATTACACACAAGATGGTGTTGTCAGAAAAAGATTTACACGTTTCGATAAAGACATTATAAATAGTCTCTTGTGCATGATTATGAAAACTTTTCCGGACACATATTTGGCACTTATTAAATCTTATCCATTGAAAGGTTCGAATAAGGTAGCCAAAAGTCAGAATCAATTTCTTATGGCAGAGAGATTTATTCGTTGTAATTTTGGTGAAAATGACCTTCTCTCTCTTGATTACTACAATGGTATATATCATTATGAAATGGTTAAATGTCCTTTAAGAGGTGGACACTGCCAATTTGAAAATATAATTTGTAATCCTAAAAGTAAACAAGATGTAAAATTATCTTGCTTAGAAAAAAATGTTGCTTCTATGTATTCTGAAGGTGTTACATTTAGTGAAATTGCTGAATACATGGACAAGAGTCCGAATACAATTAAGACAGTACTTCACAGAATAAGAATAAAATTGAAGTTGAAAAATTCTCGTTCTATAATTAGAGAAGTTCATATAAATAAAATTCTTTAATTGATATGAATACTATTATATACAAATTATCTAGTAGATCTGTCTGCATTCTCATGGATGATATGCTTGAAGAAGAACATCAATATGAAATGCGAGTAAGACAAAGTTTTGTTCCTGGGGTAAAAGAGATTACACTGGTATGTTGTGAATCTGATACCAAATATTTTATAAAAAAAATGAACAATTACCATGATATGTGTCTATTGGATAACAAAAGATTATGAATTAATAAGCAGGATAAAAAAAGAGCTTAACATACCAAAGGGCATCACTATTAACGGCGAAAATGAGATACATCCTACAGAGAATGACCTGCTTAAATTACGTCTATATGAACAACAAGGAATTATACAATTAAGATATAAATCTATATGAAAACATTGAAATTAAAAGGAGGAAAAATCATCTTGAGCAAATTCGATCCTAATGCTCCTTTCCCATGGCCTAAAAATCCACAGCTTACAATTCTTGATGATGTAGAAGATTCTATATTTGTCACTTTGCAAAAAAGAGATGTTGAGCAATTAATTAACGCATTAACGGATGTTTTGCAAAGTTTCCCTTCTGAAAATACTAATACACATTAAACCATTTATATTAATATTTAAAATTGGATATGAAAGAATTTAAATTACAACTGCCAGAAAAATTAATACCATTTATACGTCTCTTGATGACATTGACTGCATATTATAAAATAGGCGATGGAAATAGGCCATTCCACGTTAAAGCGTCAGATTACGAAAAATCAATTAAATCGAATGATTTCTTGCCTAAAGACATTGAACTTGTCAGATTCCATAATGGGATTGCTTATGCAGCAAGCAAAAGTTCTAATTGTACGCTTGTATGGATTCCTATAATATTAGAGCCCAAAGGAGCGATAGGTTTTTGCTTAAAAGGTTTGATGGATGAGTTTCCTGACAATATGGAAGAAGATCCTTTGTTCGGATATGCATTCAACGTTGATGTTTTACAATGCCAACAATTAAATTTATACTTTGATTTATAGTTTGTATTTTGAATAGAAATCCTATCTTCATACTTTTGGCAAAAGCAAATGATATAATATGATTAAAGCAGAAGATATATTAAAAAAAACGGACGGAGGCCTAAGGATTATCTTGGACCTCTATCCTCAAGCACGTGCTGCACTGGACGGAAAGAAGCACTTTGCCATACGAGACGAGAAAACGCCGTCTGCATCTTTGCGAGAATATAATTCTGCGAAATACGGAAGAATATGGCAAGTTACTGACTTCGGTGGAGAAGGCAGAGGCGAAAATGCGATATCGTTATGGATGAATGAACACGGTTACGACCGCTCTAGGTTTAACGAGGCAATATTGCAACTGGCGTCAATATACGGTGTTTCAGACGAAATCAAAAAAAATCTTAACAAACCGGATATAAGACAGAGGGATGCTCAAGTTGATGAGCCTGATGGTTCCAGAAAGTTTGAGCTTAAAGAATTATTCAGCGAATTTGAATTGAACTTACTCGGACCACGTGTTACTCAAGACACAGTTGATGCGTTGCATTGGCATTCTGTCAAGTATATAACTAACGTCAAGAATAGGACAACTACCGTCAAGTATTCAAATGAACATTATCCTATTTTTATCCGTGAATGCATTATTAAAGAGGCTACGGGAGATAATCCCGAAGAGAAATTTTACAAGGTTTACGAGCCGTTGAATTATGATAAGGGGTTCAGATTCTCTTACACGCCGGCAGGAAAGAAACCAAGATATTATATAAATGGTCTGTTTGAGTTAAAGGAAGCTTATAGAGTTTATAACGCCAACGAAGAAAGGGAATGGCTCAAAACGAATGATGATGATAAGCCATATAAAGAAAAAAAGCTCCAACATGCTTTTATCTGTTCTGGCGAGCGTGATGCCTTGTGCTGCAGATCTCTCGGCTTTCATCCATTATGGTTCAACAGCGAAACTTACCAGTTGTCCCCGGAAGAATACAAGGAAATAATGAAGTATGTCGAAGTCTTGTATAATATACCTGACATTGACGATACAGGCAAACGCAAGGGAAAAGAACTGGCGTTGAAATACATTGACATCCATACTATATGGTTACCTTCTTGGCTTACTACATATAAAGATAACAGAGGACGGCCACGTAAGGACTTACGTGATTGGATGGAAATAAGGTCAGAAAAGAAAAACTTCAGGGATCTGATGAAGCTTGCCATGCCGGCAAAGTTTTGGATAAGCTACCAAAATAAAGATGGCCGGTGGAAACATGAGATAGACACAGCATGCTTATTCAATTTTCTCAACCTCAATGGCTTCTATGCTCTTCACGATGATAATTCAACGGTAACACAATTCGTCCGCATACATGGTAATATCGTGAAAAGAGTGACAGTGAAGGATATCAAGGAATTTGTCCGCAAGTGGGTAATTGACAGATTCGAGGAGAGAGATATTCTTAATCTTATCCTTAACACGCCAAAGCTGGCTAATAATGCGCTCGAGAGCTTACAGGAAATTGACCTTAACTTCACATCCTATACTAATATATCGCAGCTTTTTTTCTTCCCCAATAAAACAGTCGAAGTAAAGAATGCAACTCCCGGTTCTGAATCTATCATAGAATATGAGCCTGGCAGTGACGATCTGCATAATTATGTTTGGGAAGACTCCGTCATTCCGCATACGTTTAAAAAGCAACCTGACGCTTTCACGATTAAAGCATGCAAGGATGAATTCGGAAGGTTAAGCTTTGACATAGAAATACATAATGTCAACAGCCACTTTTTCGGCTATCTTATAAATACATCTAGGCTGTTCTGGCGTAAGGAACTGGAATATAACTTTGAGAACAAAGAGAAGGAAGAAGCGTTGAGATATCATGCTGAACATAAATTCGACATATCGGGCGAAGGCCTTACAACCGAAGAAATCGAAGAACAGAAGAAGAACCTTATAAACAAAATATTCAGCTTCGGATACATGCTACACCATTACAAGTCGCCTTCCCGTGCATGGGCTCCAATGGCCATGGACAATAAGATCGGAGAAGACAACGAATGTAATGGCCGAAGCGGCAAGTCATTCTTTTTCAAGACGCTGTCGCTGTTACAGAAAACTGTCAAGCTGTCCGGCCGGAATCCAAAACTTATGGACAACCCACACGTTTTTGACCAAGTCACCCAGCATACCCAGATGCTGCTGCTTGATGATTGTGACCGCTATCTCAATACGTCACTATTTTACGACAATATTACTTCGGACATGACTGTCAACCCCAAGAACAACCAGTCATTTACAATACCCTTTGAGGATAGCCCGAAGATAGCCTTTACCACGAACTATGTGCCTTCAGACTTCGATCCGTCATCCGAGGCCAGGCTCTTATACATGGTCTTCAGCGACTACTATCATCAGAAGACCGAGGATAATAATTACCTGGAGACACGATCCATTCGTGACGACTTCGGGAAAGACTTGTATGGCAGGGATTACACCGAGGACGAATGGGTAGCAGACATAAACTTCTGGCTCCAATGCTGCGCATTTTACTTGCAATTAATCAAAGAGCCGGTAAAGATATTGCCACCCATGGAAAACATTATTAAGAGGAAATTCAAGGCCGATATGGGTACGAACTTCGAAGATTGGGCAAATGGTTATTTCAGCCGTGAATCCGGCAACCTGGACAAGTTCCTGCAGAGGGATAAAGTGCTCGAGGATTACATGTATTACGCAAAAACTAACAAGATAACAATGCAGTCGTTCACTCGCAAGTTATGCTCGTTCGTCAAGCTATGCCCCTGGATAGACGAATTGAACCCAGACGAGTATAAGAACTCTTCCGGTAGAATCCAAAAAAGCGTTACCTCGCCATCAGGCGAGGTCAAAACTAAGGACATGGTATATCTGCGCTCAGCGCCTGTATATAACGATGACAATGATTTTTTGTTAAAAGATGTCCCGGAAGAACTTATTAATACAACTCAGCCATTTTAATCTTCTTTTAATCATATTGGTTTAGTGATATTGTTCGTGAGAATCGTATCACTTTTTTTTGTTCGTTCACATTTATTTACAATCCATGTTTTTCGCTCCCCGAACTCCTCTTTCTTTTTTACTACTAAAAATTTGTGATTTTGTAATGTTGTGTTTGAAAAAAGATAAATCATGTAATATAAGTAAGTTAGAAAGCAAACAAACGCATCACGAATTTATCACAACTTCATCACAAACTTTATTTTTTTGTGATAGACATTTTTCCCCTTTTTTATATTGCAAAATTTTTCCGTCTTTATTTTTTGTGATATATCTCTTGTGATATTATAATTACATTGATTATCAATTATTTATATATAGAATTTCACTTAATTGCATTATCACAAAAAATTATTGCAAAATCAAACACAGAAAGAATTTGTATGAGCTGCATTGAAATAAAAGAGAGAAATATTTTCCTTCTTTTGTAGGAATATTTAAAAAGTTTGTTAAATTTGCAAGAAAATGTCTATGGAAAAATTTCTTGTTTACCTAAAAGTTAAGCCTTTTATCAAGGAATGGTTGACATTCCATTATGGCAATCCTGTAACGTTTCCGCCACAATCTGCTGAGAATGCTACAATCAGGAGATTTCTTACAACACAGCCTCGTGATGAAGTCCCAGAGATAAAGTCGGAAGACGAAGTAGCTGTATACATTCCAGACAGCAAGCAAAAGCCCGTTATTTCTTACCATTATCTTGGCAAATATGCAAAGGCTGCAGTTATAGAATGCATTGAGGATACATTTCGCCTACAAATGTGGAAAGATCTTAATGATCTGCACGACTGCGGATGCACTGTATTGCGGGCAATACAGGCATGGTGTGAGAACAATGGTATTTCAATAGAATATGATTATACAATCAAGATGAGGTACCAGCGCATGAGAAACTCTTACCTGAAAAACGGAATTGATCTGCGTAACAAAAAAAGAAATAGTGAAGATTTTTAGAAAAAAAATATGGACAAGTGCCGCTTTTTTGTTCACGCACAATCAGTCCGTATTAACACGAACAGGAACGTATGAAAATATTTAAGTTGGTAAAAAGTGTGGAAATCTATCCACTATACGGTAGTGACAAAGCTAAATGGATAGATGTTGACCGTGTTCAATTACCGAATGTAAAATGGACGGAAATCCCCATAAAAAAACATGGTTCATTAACCATAAAGGATAAAATGGACTCCAAAACGAGAGTATTCACAGCAGAACTACAGCTATACACACCTGAAGCGATAAATCTTGATGTGCCATATCTATGGCGAATAGGCCTTGTTGATGGAACATACAGGTTAATTGGTGACGGCAACAGACCGTATCCTGTTGCGACTCTTACTGAAACGGCGCCGGAGTTGGCGACCGACAACCAATTGAACATTATCAATGTGACATATTCATCAGACAAAACCGTACCATATATAATGTAAAACGTATTTTATAAATTTGAGTGTTCGTTATAAATTTGGCGAAAAATCTCAAATGGAATATCAATTAGTTATATCTGGTACAATAGGCAGTTGGTGGAATGGGTGTTCTGCCGATTACGTGCGCTATGTCCTTAATAATAATAAAGACAAAGATGTACACATTGGCTTTTGCAGCCTTGGCGGATATGTCAAAGATGGACTCGAGATGCACCAGGCATTCAAAGATCATGGCCGAGTACATGCTCATGCTTTTGGCATGAACGCTTCAATCTCAACGATTGCCATGCTTGGTTGCAAGACTATTGACATTGTCAAAGGGTCATTTTTCCTTATACACAATGTTTCGGTATGGATAGACCGTTTCGAACAGGCAAACAAGGAAGCCATTGACAAGATGATAGATGATCTTAAGCTACAGCGTGATAGCCTGAATACATTTGACGCCGTTCTCGCTTCCATGTATGCTGATAAAACGGGTAAAAGCATTGACGATTGCAAAAAACAGATGAAGAAAGGCAACTGGATGACGGCGCAACAAGCTGTTGACTTCGGACTTGTAGACTCCATCAGGGCTGATGCTTCTGCGGAAAAAGCCGCAAACGAGTTCAATTCTTCGTTTATCAATAATTATACAACAATATACAAGGATGCAGGCATACCGCCGTTGCCTTCTGCAGAGGACGACAAACTGTCGTTGATTGCAGATGACAACGGTAATCCAACTCAGAGTTTTTTGCAGAAGACGTGGCATGGACTCCAGAACCTCATCCGTAACCCACACGCGGAAAATAATTATAACAAAATGACAGACAAATTTAAAAAAGTCCAGAACATCCTTAATTTGCAGAATCTTGCGACTGATGACAAAGGAAATGTTTTGCTTACGGATGATCAGGCTTCGGCAGTCGACAAGCATCTAAATGACGCTGACGACAAAATGGCCGGCCTCGAGGCTGATGTCAAGACAAGGGACGAGGAAATTGCAAAACTCAAGGCAAAGGTAGAAACACTTGAGAAAAAAAATAAAGAAGACGACGAGCAGATTAATGCTCTTAAGTCAGGGGCAGGCGCCCAAACGGATGATATGACTAAAATCGAAGAAACGACCTTCGGAGCTAGTGACTTGTACAACATCGTAAAAGACATTTGATTATGGCAAAGTTAGGAAATATAACATTTACACCGGAAGAACTGACAAAAACCTTTCAGACATATCGTCAGCAACTGATAGTGCAGCCGATGCTCGCAATGGGCGAAGCACTGCAGCATATGACTATTCGCACGGGAATAAGATATCGCGAGACTGTTTCTGAAATGAGTGGAAAGTTCCAGTTGGGCAATTATAAGAAGGACAAAAAGGGTGATGGAAATGTCTCTATTGAGGGAAGAGTCCTCGAGACCTTTTTCGGTAACTGTATTGAGCCAATTGACCCGAATGCCATATACCAGACTATATGGGGCTCAAATATCACCAAAGGAGAGGGACTGAAGAATGTGCCGATAGTCCTTCAGGTTTGTGCGTATATAATGAAGCAGCTGGGCGAGAATCTTTTTATGAATATGTTTACCGCCAAGCATGACAGCGGAGACTTCACTAGCACTGATAAGTTCTTCAACGGCTTCAAAACTATCGTTGACAATGATATAGCCGGTACTAATGAACGAAGTACGGTATTAATTTCTGAGGAAAAAGGTAACTTGAAAAAATCACTTGAAAGCATTACTTCGGAAAATGCAGAGGATATCCTTAAAGATTTCTTCTGGTCTCGTGACGTTAAACTTCGTCGCCAGAAACTAAAGTACTTTATGTCAGACATGACGTACCATAACTATACCGAGGCTTACCAACTGAATCATGGTTCACTTCCGTACAATAATTCTTACGATAAGAAGACATTGGAGGGAGCTTCTAACGTCGAGCTGGTCCCATTGGCAAATGTACCTGATGACTTTTTACTTTTGACTCCTAAGTCCAACATCATGGCACTTTTTAACCAAAAGTCTGACGATGAAAAATATCTCGTCGAAAAGTCATTGGACAATCATTATGACGTAGACTTTATTGCTAACATGTTCTTCGGCACACAATTCTTGTCGGTGTCTAAAGAATCATTCTCAGCTTGGGAAAAAACAGAAGGATAAAAAAAAAGTGAAATTATGGCAAACAAATGTACTGATCAAGAAACATTGTATGCTGACATTGACTTCTGCCAAGGGAAGAAGTCATTGCCAGGTATACGCTCATATGTATACGGAGCTTCAAAGAGGGACATCGTAACGTGGCCGAAAATAGACCGTTCGACGAAGGCAACGCTCGATACAATTAATGTATATGAGGGTGACTTTGTTATGGCAGCTGATAAAAAGTGGCACAGAATAGCGCTAGTACCTAATGAAGGTCAGTTGCAGGTTGAGTCACAAGGTACTTATGGCTCTAAAACCTTTAAAGTTACTGCCACTATGAACATGCCGGGAACAGAAGAGGAAGTCAGTGGATACATTGCCGAGGCGAACAACGATGAAATGGTTTACCTTGTGCCGCAGCGCAACGGTAAGTTCCGCGTCGTAGGCTCAGAAGCCTTTAGTCCGGAACTTTCATTGGGTCAGGATACCGGTAAGGCTGCTACTGACAGCAACATGACGACAGTCACAGCCGAAGCCACTGACGAATACCCGGCTCCATTCTATGTTGGAAAAATCGAAACCGAAGCAGGCGACATAAACGCTGCTGATGGAACGTTATCACCTGGTGTTGGTGGTTAATCTGTAAATTTCTCATTGTTTGGGCTTGACACGAAGTGTCTGGCCCTTTAAATCTTTTTTATGTATGGTTAAATTCGATGATAATTTTACTGCGCAAATTCAGACATGGCTCGCCAAGCCTGAACACAGCAAAGATGACCTTGTACAGGGCGCAACATACGTATTAAAACTTACACGTAATCAAGCGCTATTTAACACCATTATGCGACGCCCGGAAAGATACGAGGATAAAATAATCTATGAACTTAAGAAACGTCTGCCAATGAGATTGGACCACATGACAAGATCTGATGTCAAGGCTCTCGAGGCTGAGATTCTTCCTGCTATTACACCTTTAATAGATACAACCGAAAATCAGAATGAAGGTGAAGAGACACAAGACGCTTCTGCTGTTGGCAAGCGTGCGGACCATGAGCAGCTGCCTGTTGAAATTCAGCAATTGTGGGATGCCAACGCAGAACGATGGAAGAAAATCAAGGAGCTTTATAATACTTGCAAAGAACTTGAAAAACCATGCGACAGATACGAGTACCTGAAGCTACTTAAAGAAACATGGTACGCATATAAAAAGGACTTTACTGTCTACGACAGTTATAAAATTGGCGAGAATCCGGAGCCGACTGGCGTATCTGTTGACTCTTCTGCTTCCGAGATTACTGTTAAGGATGTAACCAATGCACGTGCTTACATATCGAAAAATCTCGAGAAACTGGAGACCATCACAGACAAGGGCTCAGAGGAGTACATTAAACTTAAAGAAAAGGTGGCACAGCGAATAAATGTAATCCTTAATGCCGGCGAATCATTTTCTGACGACATGATTACACGACTGGCACCTGTCTTTACTGAAATTAACTTCGATGAAAATAAAGGAACTGCTGAAACCGCTCAGGAATGACACATCGTCATACCAGAGCTACCTTTGCACAGGACTGCACACTCTCGGTCTGCTCGGATGGATACTCGAGCAGACCGGACGAGCTGATGTATATGTCAGTACATTCTCGACATCTGATGCTTTTCTTTCCGGATTCTTGAGACTGAAAAAAAAGCACTTGATAAATCACAGCGTGCTTGTCGCAGATCTTAAAGCATCTCGTAAGACAGTCGGATTATACCGACTTATGTCTGCATGTTTCGATACCGTGTACCTTGCCATGAACCATTCCAAAATTGTCCTCGTGCAAAATGACCATTGGACTGTCAGTGTCATCACCTCGCAAAATCAAACCTACGGAGACAGAGCTGAATGTACATTGATAACAACTGACCAAGAGACATTTCTATCATTGTATTCAGGATTAAGTAATTTAGTTAATAATCAATCGTATCAGTTAGATGGACTATTCAACCGACTTGATGAATCAAATCGAAGAGTGCGGCAAAAGACTGATGACGCCCAAGGAAACAGCTCTATATCTTCAATTGGACGAGACGGCATTGTCTGACGAAATTTCAACAAAAGGAACGGAAGTACGCAAGCGTTATCTGCATGGGGTCATGACATCTGTATATGACATGCGCGAAGGAATGTTAGCCACTGCTAACGCCGGCTCTCCTTACGCGCTGACCGCTTGTAAGGAGCTGCTTCTCAAAACCTTATCAGAGGCAAATATATAATGAGTCTACCTGTTGACATAGATGAATATTCTCGTTACGTTACTCTTAACGACGATGAGCTGCAAGAGCTTAGGGTTAATCCTAGGCTCTTTGAGCGTATACACAGAATACGAGGACTTTATGCGTATTGGTTGCAGTTCCCATCCAAATTCGACGCCGATATCGTGGCTTATGATATAGCTATGTTTCGCGTAGCCAAGTCGCAGGCATACGATGATGTACGCCTCTTGCAGCTTCTTTTGGGCAACATCCAGTCGGCCAACAAAGAGTTTATGCGTTGGAAAATAAATAAAGACCTGGAGGATGATTTGAAGGCTGCACGCAGATTAAATGACTACAGGTCGGTAGCGCAAATCGAAAAGAACCGAATCCTCAACAACCGTACTGACAAGAATGATGAAGCGGAGATAGAGTTCGATAAGATTATTCCGCAGGTATTCGAGCCTACGGATGATCCTTCCGTTATCGGCATCCAAAAGATACCTCATCTACGCGAGCGGATAAAGTCTCTCAACAAGAAATATACTACTGACCTTGATGCGCAGGTTATTGACTACGAAGAAATAAATGACGAGCAACAATAAGACAAAGCAATATTTTAATGACGGACAGATGTATCTGCTCTCCATCATGCCTCGCGACCTCGTCGCCGTCTGCGGCCGTGGTTTTGGCAAAGGTGCCGTGCAGGCTGTGCGCGCGCTTACCTGCGTACAAGGTATGCCCGGCTCAATGGGTGGCTTTGTTGCACCATCAGTCAAGCGTTGTCTTATAAACATATTGCCGTCCATGCTTATCCACCTCGAGCGGTGGGGGTATAAGCGTGACTTGCATTATGTCGTGGGCAAACGCCCATGGAAGGCGCTTCATTGGAAGACGCCGCTTTTCACTCCTTCTAATTGGGAAAACACGATATCGTTTTACAACGGTTCTGTAATTAACATCATAAGTCAAGACCGCAAAGGCACAAGTAATTCTATGTCTCTTGACTACGTTATAATTGACGAGGCGAAGTTTATCGATTATGAGCAGCTCAAGGACGAGACATTTCAGGCTAACCGAGGAAACCAAATGTACTTCGGCAATTTCTACATGCATCACGGACTGACAATCACTTCCGATATGCCTGTTACAAAAAAAGGCTCATGGTTTCTGAATTACAAGAAACAGATGGATAATGATCTTGTGCAGGTGATAGAAGGACTTGTATATTACATCTGGAAATTAAAGCAAAAGGTAAACAGATATCCTGATAAAGCAGAAGTTTTATGTAAGAAAATTGAGGCAATGACAGCTCAACTTAATAAGTTGCGCTCACAATGCCTCTTATACAAGGAATATACATCTATTGAAAATCTGGCGTTGTTGGGAGAGGACTTTATCCGCCGAGCTAAACGAGACCTGCCTCCGCTTACCTTTGCCACATCAATCATGTGCCAGCATGTAGGTATATCTGCGGATGGATTTTATTCCGGATTGAGGTCTGATTTTAATTATTATACTGCGCCTAATGCTAGTGCTCTTAATCTTGCCAATGTCGGGAATGTGACCGAGGATAGCCGTCTGGATAAGGATTGCGACCCGAATCTCCCTCTATGTATAGCGTTTGACGCCAATGCTAACATCAACTGGCTTGTCGTTGGGCAAGTGGACAAGACCGGTAAGCTACGTGTTCTCAAGTCCTTTTTTGTTAAATATGAGCGGAAACTCCCGGAACTTATGGATGATTTCTTTGCGTACTACTATTATCACCGCCGTAAGCAGATTGTGTTCTATTATGACGCAACCTTTGTTGGCAATAACTATGCGCTGCACAACGATGACTTTCATAAATATATTGAACGTCGGCTTAAGAGTGCTCAATGGATTGTCAGGGCTGTCTATATCGGCAAACCAATGCGACATATTGATAAGAATCTTCTCATTAACAGGATGCTTCGCGGTAGGGCTAATCACCTTGTCCTAATAAATCGGGACAACAATCCAGATCTTATCATATCCCTGGAGTCTGCCGGAGTTTATAACGGTGAGAAAGATAAACGCGGCGAGAAGTTGGCGGAAACTGAAGAAGATAAGCTTGAGGGCCGAACGGATGGTTCTGACGCCTTTGATACGCTTTGCATCGGCGTGGAAAAGTTTCCTGCTCTTCAATTCCACGCTGTCACAGTCAATTCTTATTCGGATTAGTTGCTCTTCAGTGGCTTACTTCTTCTTATGGTCGGGTGTTGTAATGGCAACCGGCCTTTTTTGTTCAAACACATCGCCTCCATGCGTGCAATCATCATTTTTTATATTGTAACCTCAGTGGTGTGCTGTGATAGTTTCATAATTTTTTCCCGTTTTTTGAATCCTTTACAAATACGCTGATGTAGCTGATGTTTTAATTTTTGCGCCTTATTTCTGCTGTTGCTGTGGCTTTTGCTTCTGAGACTGCCAATTTTAATCTATGGCTGCCGACATCTCCGTTAACCTCGACTTGCTAAACGTTTTAACATACATTATTTGTCTATTTCTTCTTGATATACCGTTATTGTCTTTTCTTGGTGCTTTGACTGTACTTGTGTAATTTTCTTTATGTCAAACACTTATTTTTCCTTTGCAAAGGTACGGCAAGCGGTATTCTGCAAGGGCACGCACTGCTTGTCGGCACAAATTTAAAAAAAATATGGGAAAGGCTTTTCTAATCCATATTTTTTACCCTACGGTTAAAATTTATTTGACATCCCTTGCATTTGCATACCTGTTTCTTGCCCGTTTCCTGTGCACGTAAAAATTAAATGTTTAACCATAAAAAATTACAATTATGACAAGTTCAGTTCAGCAGCACATCGCAATTGCCAATAACGGCACATCAAAAAGAAACAGAAAGAGTTATATGTTTTCACAAAACATTTACCAAGTCGAGGTTAACGGAGAAGACGGCGAAGTACTTACTTATGAGATTATGGCAGACTCATGCGCCGAAGCCACAGCAACCGCAGAAAGTCTGGCGAATGACTCAATGATAAACATCAGCTATATCAGCGTATTCGTAATGGATTAATAAATGTTTAACTTTAAAAATATACAATCATGAAACTATCACAGCACACAACAGAGGTTATTGACAAATTCGCAGAAATGATGATAGCACGCATGGAGGCGATGAGATTGAGTAAATGGAAAAAAGGTTGGATCGGTTGCAATTACGGCGCCGGTCCAGTAAACCTGGAAGGAGTAAGCTACAGAGGAGCAAATGCACTGATGTTGACATGGGGCTGCGTGGATAAAGAATACAGGTATCCAATCTTTTGCACGCTGAAGCAAGCTAATAAGTTAGGCGCCAGGGTTAATAAGGGCGCTCAATCTTTACCAATCATCTTCTGGGATTTCTACTATATTGACGCCGCAGGCAAAAGGCTGACCTCGGAAGAATACAACAGGCTCCAGGGATGTGAGCAGCTGCATTGCAAACGTCGTCCCTTCCTCAAATGTTATTCGGTATTCAACGTTGATCAGACCACCATACCCGAGAAGCATCCTGAGAAGATAGAGAAATTGCAGTCTTTGTTTGCCGGTAAAGAAAGCCCTGACGCAGCCGGTATGTATGAGAACGCCGACATAGATAAATTACTTATTAATCAGTCATGGGTGTGCCCTATAAAGTATCAACAAAGGTCTAACCATGCATATTATAACCCAGCTAAGGATTTTGTTGTAGTACCCAAGAAATCGCAGTTCAAGACTGGAGCTACCGCAGAGGAAATCTATATGGACGGACAAGAATACTACGCTACACTTATACATGAACTTGTCCACTCAACAGCGCCCAAGGACAGACTTAATCGTCAGACTGGCAGTAAATTTGGCGACAAACAATATGCAATAGAGGAACTCGTTGCTGAGCTTGGGGCTGCCAGATGCGGTCAGATTCTCGGCTTTGACAAGAAGATTCTTGATAACAACGCAGCATATCTTGATTCGTGGATTACCTCAATTCGGGAAAATCCGCTATTTATTATCTCGCTCATGAGTGATGTGGAAAAGGCAAGTAAATATATATTGGAACGTATCTCGGCTTGATAAATTCCACTCCCAGCAACAGCATTGGTAATTGCCAATGCTGTTGTTTTTATCCTTGTTTTGATAATGCCCATTCAAATAAATTTGAACGCGCATTAATGTTTAGCCTGACATCATCGATATGTCAAGCTAAACCGCGGATGCGCCCTTTGGTTCGTGTTATGTTTGTGATGCCTCGCTACATATTCCGCTATAATTTTATTAGGCAATTGCTTGATTTCCGTAGGGCGGTGGGGGCTGCTTTGGCAGAATTTTTTCGGCTTTCGCCGACCGCAACAGCCTAACTTTCTGGGAGTCAGCCTGTTGCGGTTTTTGATAGTGGAAAAACATATAAAAAAACAATATTTCACAAGCGTATTGCCTCCGCTTTAAGCATTTCAACAATAAAAAAGGCTTCTAAAATTGACATTTATAGTGTTAAATACTGTTTATTTATATATTTTCTTTACGTTTGATTTTGCTATTACAAAACTCTTTCATATATCCTGGCCATACTCTGTTGGTACAATATAAATTCACATAAATATATTATTATTCTTTTCTTTGTCGGGCTGTTAAAACCGAGACTGTACATAATGAGTGGCGCTGTCTTTTTGTATTCTGCTATTTGTTAAATAGTAGTAATTTATATACTTTTCCCGTCTCAAAATTTGGTAAATAGTAGTAAATTTACTATCTTTGCATTGTTGAATTAAACAGTGATCTATGAGAACAGTGAAAGTCAGTAAAATCCTCAGGGATTTGAAAAAGGACGGATGGTTCTTGGTTCGCCAGCGAGGCAGTCACAGACAATTTCATCATCCAGTCAAAAAAGGAACGGTCACCGTCAATGGCGGTGAGAACGATGTTGTCTGGGGCAATTTGCTGAAAAGCATTGAAAACCAATCGGGGCTGGTGTTTTGACACCGCCCCACCATTTAACCTATCATAGAATCATTGTTTATTATTTCAGCAAGAGTGGTAACAGATAGATTCTTTACCACTCCTTATATCAGACATTAAATGCAAGAATATAAGGGTATGGAAAAAGTTATTATGGACACGGCACGTACAGAGCAGGGATATAGCTGCGCATGTAGCCTATTGCCCGGTTGGGTGGTAGCTTATACCGGCGACTTTGACGGATTCCGTAATTATGTAAAAGAATGTATTGACTTTTATATTGAAGGCGCAAAAGAAGACGGAGAATCATATCCGGCCGTATTTGACAGTGAATATGAAATCGTATATAAATTTGACGTCCAGTCTCTTCTTGATTATTATCGGGGGATATTCTCTTTTTCCGCACTTCAGACAATCACAGGAATCAACCAAAAGCAACTTGCCCACTATGCTTCAGGTCTGTCAAAACCACGTCCGGCGCAAGCGGAAAAGATTGCAAATGGGTTGCATAAACTGGCAGAAGAATTACAAGTGGTCACTGTTTAATATTTCAACACAAGTGTCTCTGACCAGGACAATCCGGGCCCGCAATAAAAAGTTGCGGGCTTTCTTGTAATGTTAGAACAGAATGACAAACCGCCCTCCCTCTAAGGGGGAGGGCATTAAAAGATAACAATATGGAAATAATGGAAGCAGATGTAATGGTAGCTACAGGAAATGTCAGAAAGGCATTATCTGATGTATATGAGGATATCAACTGGGCTTATTTGGCTAAGAACTACTTTGGTAAATCACGTAGCTGGCTATACCATAAGTTCAGCGGTATGAACAACGGAAAACCTGACGACTTCAACGATGTAGACCGCGAAAAGCTGAAAGGTGCTCTCTACGATATTGCAGACCGTTTAAGAAAAACGGCTGATACACTTTAGAATTATATTTTTATTTTGACACTAAAAAGGAGAATGTTTTACACCATTCTCCTTTTTTATTTTTATATTCATCTTATTTTTTAGTACTTTTGCATTACTAAACATTTATATCATGAAAAAATTATTGTTTATCTGCATTATGGCAATTATGTGCCTTAACATTAAGGCACAGGCACTGGTAACAGACGCAGAAGGTCGTTACCCTGTTTATTGTACAATTGTTTGCTCTAACTTTTGGGGCTTTGGGAAAGTCAATGCAACCATGGACTTCGGAGGCGGTAAAACTTGGTCTGAAAGTTCTTGCACCCTTCTTGACGAAGATGGAAAAAAGATGAAGTTTACATCTACTATGGGTGCCGTGAATTACATGGCTAAACGTGGATGGAAATTGGACAGGACTGTTTTTCTGTCACTTGGCAAAAATAGCGTATTGCACTACATCATGGTTAAGTATGTTAAGAGCGACGACGAAATTACAGAAGGCATTAAATACAAGACCGACGGTGAATAAGGGAAAATCGTGATGACTCACTTTTTTGTGCCTTATACAATCAATGACTTATAAAGGCGTCAAAACATGCCATCACAAAAGTGAAACATAAAAAAGGGGAAATTTTCTCATAATTTCCCCTTTTTTCAGAATAGAGATTTAATTAATAATATAAACTTTAATATCAGAATTATAAATTCTAATATTTCATTTAAATTTTTGAGTTTTATTTTATTCATAATTTTACTTTTTGAGTTCATATTTAATATAGCCAAAGACGGCCCTACATTTAGTCTTACCCACTAATTTTTCTCTACTTTTTTGTAATTATTTTTGTACATATATTCATTTATATTTTGATTTATTACTTTTTTTCTCTATTTTTGCATAGTTCTAATGATAATAATTTCCGTGCAGATGGCGCATAGTCTGTTAGGGGAGAATATAAAGAATATACAGCTGTTAGAGTTCACATTGAAGGGATGCGCCCCGGATGTGTGAACTCACTTTCTTTTATGATAGAGAATATTGAGGCCTTAAATGATTATGTCAGCATTGTAAATAATCAATCAAATTACTGGATGGTGAGGACAATGGGTGGTGAATATTATCATGATTTTATTGATAATGAGTTCATTGCAATTGGATATAATGAAATTTTATTGAATACCATAAGACAACTAAACGAAGATAATAGTATAGCCAGAAGGCAACTTCGCGAAATTGTTACGAGTGTTTATCACGATACTATACGACCAGGACAGGTCGTTTCTCAACTTCTTAGATTTTGCAGGGAAATAAAAATTGGAGACATAATTGTTGTTCCTAACAGTAATCATGAAATAAGTATCTGTCGCGTTACAGGTGATGTATATGAAGATGTAAACGCAGGAAGAGGAGGCAGTAATTGCATATTCATGAAGCGAATAAGCATAAAGATATTAAAGCAAACAAGAAGATTCATGTTGCCTCCTAAAGCCCAATTGATGTTTAATTCCAGACATCCTATTTCAGATATATCACATTACGCAATGTATATTGACGATTCTGTTTGTGATTTTTATAATAAGAATGAAGAAACTCATTTGTCTTTAGCCATTAATACAGAAAATGAAGTTTCGGCCACAGTCTTTTATAACATTCAGAAGCTTTTCAAAATTACAGGAGACTTTTGCTTGGAAAATGGAATCGAAGGAACAGCAGACGATGTCGTGATGAAAGTCCAAATGGAATCTAAGGGCAAACTGCATTTTATTTCATCAAAGAAATCATACCTTGCGCTATTAGCTCTTGGCATTTTATTTATAAATGGTGGCGGATTAAAAATAAACTACAATGGTTTTAATCTGGACTTGTCTACTGATGGCTTATTCAAAAAATATGATGAATACATGGACAGAAAGGTCGACCGTGAACTCCGCATGTCAATAAAAAATTCATTAGATTCGCTTGATATTAAGACGCCTGAGGACTATACAAAAGCTGTGATAGAACTTTATAAGACTCAAAACGCTAATAGAAATACTTATTAAGCAGGAAGATAATAGAAAGGAATCAGTATACATGCAATAATCAGCCCACATATCAAGCCGTTTTTTTTCATCTTGTCGTTTACGCGTCCTTTATTAAAAGCACAAGCGACAAGTTGAAAAATAATGGCACATGTAAAAGTAATTACTACAAAAGTGCTTGAAAATGCTAATATGTTTCTAATTATTTCTGTCATTTGTTCTTTTACTAATTGCAAAGATAATGGCTTTTAATGCTTTTTGGCATTTTTTTTAGTAATAATTAAATTATTTCTTTAAATAAAAAATATTAGTTGCTTTGTCATTTCTTTTGCCGATTCAACAAAGATAATCCATACCTTTGCTTTCGTTTAAGAAAGACTGCTGATAAACTTTAAAATTATATATTTATTTTGACACTAAAAAGGGAATGTTTATATGCATTTCTATTCATTTTATTTTTTTACTTTTGCATACCTAAACTTTTTATAATATGAATGCCCTTTATTATATTAATTTTTAAACTTCTATTTTATGAAAAAATTATTTCTAATTTTGGTTTTATCACGCGTCGTAATACTTTCTTCAGCACAAATTCCAAATGCTACACAGAAAAGTACATTCAATTTTATTTATGACAGATATAGCTTGTCAAGTGTTGACTCTGTGCCTGGAGCTTCTGCTGATGAATTGTATGCAAATGCGCTTAAATGGATTTATGATACATGGGGAGACTCTGGGTTTATTGAAAAAACACAAGATTCAAATTTAAGATTTATACGAATTAAAGGCTTCTTAATAGAAGATAAAACAAGTGCTACTCTTGAATTGCAGTTTAAAGATAATAGATATAAATGGGTTTTAAAAGAATATACATTTATACCACCTGCTGTTGTCGCACATCTATTGCCTAAATCTCCTATTGAGAAACAACCTCGCTTCACAAAATTAAACAAAGATGAACAAATAATTAAGCTAAAACAAATTAGTGATGTATTTGTTCTTGCAATGAGGAAAGCGTTGTTAAAAGTAGAGGATAATTGGTAATTATCTTTAGCATTTTCGACGGGCAATGGGACGATTATTTGATGAAAGATGAAAATTAACCATTCTTTCTTTGCCGATTCAAAGATAATTCCTATCTTTGCCATCGCTAACAAGTCGTGAATTGTTCACGCCGTCGGACATCGGTTAATTGTCCAGCATATTTGTATGGGCATTTTTTATGCCCTTATTATATCCATATTGGCGGTTGCCATTCCGTAAATCAACATTGCCCCGACGGGTGAAGTCACGATTTGTTAGCAGCGGGATGTGCAGCCGCTTTTCTGTATCTCCGCGCCCGGCGGCTCCGGGTATGCTAACAAATCGTGTTATATGCAGACAAATGCAATCCAGCGCAGTGCGCAGCGCCCTGTCGACATCAAGGCATGGTTGACGGGAAAGGCACAATCTTTATCCAAATGGTATAACTCAAGGAGCGAGTTCTACTCTCGCCTCGCCGGCTTCGCTGTTACGTGGAAGACGGCAGTACGTGTTAATCTTTTTACTTTACTTGTATGTGTCACAGCCCTTGTAGCCATGCAGCAGCCAGTTGTCGCCGCTGTCTCTGCGGCATGCTCAGCATGGGTGGTCTACCGGCTTAACGCTGACGAGAAGAAAGGGGGTGAGCAATGAGCAAGTATTTTGTGTACGTTCAACTTTATAATACGTCTACTTTAGGTAAGACCGTTGCCCATGCAGTCCATGAAAAATACAACATGGCTTTGGTCGAAGGTCCTAATGCAGAAGACGAGATAAAGGAATTTGTGGAAAGCGAGATAAACAAAAAGTTAGAAAAAAAACATAAGATAAAGCCGATGAAGATTCTTGCCTTTCGAAGCAAAAATTCGTTTTTTATTGATTGTGTTCTTAATGATAACGACACCGATTCAGCATTTGTACTTACGGCAAGGCTTGTTGAACATGATTATACAAAGAAAGGGGGTGAGCAATGAATAAGTATTATATTACTGTGCAGACTTATTATAATACAACATTATTGGGGCGCGCCGTAGGACAAGAGGTGCTTAACAAGTTCCACAGGTCATTAGTTAATCAAGAGAACGTCGATAAGGACATAAAAGACTTTATCAACAACGCTATGGATAAGCACTTAAAGAAAAACAGAAGACTAAAGCCTATGCTCATATCAAGGCATGACAACGGCAATTCATTTGTCATTACCCTCGTACCTCTTAATGGTAATGACATTCTTAGGGCTTTTATGCTTACAGGAGAATTGGTTGAGCATGACTATTGCGAGGAAGGGCGTAGCTTATGAAAGGCTATGACACTATACAGGCAGAACGTGAGCTTCTGCAGCCTTCTTACCTTGAGAGTGTCATTTCGCTATGCGATGATGTTATAGACTTTGTTATTGAACATTCTGTTGACGACAGCGCTGGCGACGTAAAAGAGAAGGCTTATCAGAGGCTTGAAATGATATACTGCCTTAGAGAGTTAAAACTTACAATGAACAAATGTCTTAATTCGCAGAAAAATGGAAAATAATAGATATGAAAAATGGCTTGCTGATCTTTCTGATGACGAGCGTGACCAGATAACAATATTAGACGCATATTTCGCCACACGCTCTAACGTACCGGGCGCATCAGAGGCTACAGGCAGACATCTTGCACCTGAGTACAAAACAACACAAGATATCACGGATGAATTGATACCCATGATGACTGTGTCACCACACATAGTTTCGAAGTATCTTCTGCTGAAAGGTTATACGATGGCTACCTATGACGACGGCACAATCAAGTGGGCAATTTGGCGTGATATTGATATGGCCGGACAAATAGACTGATACATTTCTTTCATTCTTTTCTGTCACGTGGGCGGACTCTTCATAGGGGTACGCCCACGTATTTTTATATCCTTATCTTTAATGATACATTTGCTCAAAAAAGTATATGATTACTATTTTGAGCGGTTTATCCGGAACATATCTTTCTGCAACTTTGCCTGACATATCTTTCGGTATTGCCGGGTATAGGGCACACCTTGAAATCAAAGCTGACGACGACGTGCTCTTTGACGATTATCTCTTTCCTTTTGGAGGCAAGATAACATTCTCTGACCTGGCAGAACTTGTGCAGCCTTACGTACAGAGGCGCCTTCTTGCAGGCCTCGCTATTACTATAACCGAGGAATTTAACAACGATGAAGCTGCGGAAACGGCCACGCTTGATGCCACTGTCGTCTATTGTGCCGCCGACTTCGGCATTAGCAACGCTGATAGTTTCCTCGCGGATCATTACTTGAGCATCTTTGATGGCGACAGGGTTACTGCGATGGGACGGCTTGAGTATCTGCATTATATCGGCGGAGACACGCCAACGGCCACCGCCGAATACAGCGACGGCAGCACTATGAGCTTTTCGGTTGATGTAGTCAGTTCTAATGGCAACTTCAAGACTGTGGACGCATCGCCCGGCCAGTTTGCCACTGAAGGTAAAGTGCTGTGTGCATACACCATCGAGGCTGGAGCCAGGGCGCAGCGTTTCGTCATCGACTTCAACCGTCCTGACTGTGCGCCTATTCTGCTGTTTGAGAACTCTTTCGGATGTGATGAGCTGGTATACTGCACCGGCACGCATACTGTTTCGCCGGAGTTTAACCGCGAATCAGCATACATCAACAAGGTTAAGAAGAATTACAAGATTGAAGAGAACCGTGAATTTAAGGCTGACACCGGCGTGCTTACATTTCCGGCTGCCAACTGGCTGGACGACCTTTTCCGCTCGAAGAATGTACGCATTGTCAATTTCTACAACTCCGAACCGGTCGTTGGCAAGGAAGTAATAATTACCGAATCAAAGTCGGAATATACTAATGACATTGATTCTCTACCTCGATTTACATTCACTTACACATACGCCCAGCGTAACCACAACGTGGTTGACCTCCGCCGTGGCGGAAGGATATTTGACAACACGTTTGACTTTACATTCAACTGATATGGATAAGAAACGCAGAGTAATGCATTTTACCGAGATGCAACATTACATCTCGTTGGCAGAGGAGCGGCGCCAGACGCTTAACGTCAAAGCTTGGACGTCCGAAGGCAACATAAACGAGTATCAGGGATGGTATGTTCATCACCAACATTGGCGTGGCGGTTATGTTCGGTTGCGCAACCCTGTTAATAACCAGATAAGACTTATCCCAGAGATATACATACTTGAAGTTAACGGATACACAATTTATTTATGATGGAAAACGAAAACAAATTACTCGAAGTCGGCAGAAACGGCAACGTTACAAGGTATAAGATGGTGCCTTCAGGCGTAGGCGGTAAGGGATTTTTGGACTCTATATCTTCAGAATATGGAAAAGACACAGCGACTGTTTTCGACGAGGATAAAATTATCAACCCTATTCCAATAACCATAAAAGGCAAACCGTATAAGTATGTACCATTCGGAGCTGATGATATGCTGCCATTTACCATTCGCGACTTTATCAGCAGCAACATGGTTACATCTCAGTGCCAGCAGTTTAACATACTTGCATGTTATGGGCAGGGTGTAAGATTCGTTGACCGAGACACTAAGAAGGATGTTGACAATGACGAAATATTAAACTTCTGCCTGTCAAACTCGCTGCACGAGTGCTTTATGGAACAGGCAACCGACATGAAGTATTTTTTCTTCTCAGTTACCGTCATTATCCTTAACCGCAGGGGCGACAAGATAGTCAACGTAAGGAATAAGGATGCTTGTTATTGCCGGTTTGAATATGCTCCATCGACAAAGTCGGGCAAAATAGAGCATGTTTTTTTCGGAGATTTTCGTATCGGAAATCTTGACGAGAAAAACATCGAAGTTATACCGCTGCTTGACTATTGGGATCCATTGGGCGATCTGAAGGTGCGCATGGGGCTTAGTCCTGACCCGGATACAGGCAAGAAACGCCCTGCTACTACAGAACGGAAGTTTGCCATACTCAGCAAGATGCCGACACCCGGCAGCCAGTACTACCCTGTGCCTTACTACATGAGTATATTTCGCGATTCCTGGTTTGACATATACCGCCTTATAGGTATTGGTAAGCGATACATGATTAAGAACACCTCCGCGCCTCGAACTCAAATCGAAGTCCACAACGAATATTGGCAAAATGTCTGTGACAATGAGCATATCGTTGGAGATAAAGAAAGAGCAGAGCGTATAGAGAAAGAGAAAAAGGATATCATGGACTTTATAACAGGCGTGGAAAATGCTGGTAAGGCCATGGTGTCAGGCTACTATGTTGACCCTAACGGCAAGGAGAACCGCATGGTCAGGATATACCAGCTCAACGACGCATCGAAGAAAGAGGGCGGCAATTGGAGCGACGACATGAGCGAGGCATCTAACGCTCTATGCTTCGCCCTGGGCGTACACCCTAACCTCGTGGGAGCTACGCCGGGCAAGAGTCAGATGAATAACTCAGGCTCGGATAAGCGCGAGCTGTTCACGCTCAAGCAGGCACTTGAGAAGCCAATGCACGACATAATGTGCAAGCCTTACCATGTAATCTTGCATTACAACGGATGGAATAAGATTGCCACGATAGATGTGCCAATGATACAGCTTACTACCCTTGACGAAAACAAGGACTCGAAGCCTGTATCTGTTGACAATAATAAAAAGAAAGGAGAAAACGATGATAACAACGGTAACGAAGGATGAATTTGAGCGGTCGCTGCCGGTCGGCACTTCTGCCCAGGACAACGTTTATGAAATGGTGCTGCCGGAAATTGAAGGACAAATAGCTTTTCTCAGCAATAACCTTTTGGGCCCTGAAGGAATCAAAACTGTTGAGAGCGCAGGGGAGGAGAGCATACTGCACAAGAAATTCGTTGCTCTTGCGTCTGTTTCGGCCTTTTTGTCCGTTTTTCGTCAGCTCGACCTTGTGCTTACTCCTACCGGCTTCGGCGTAGTGTCTAACGACAACGTTTCGCCGGCAAGCAAGCAGCGAGTGGACGCGCTCGAGCAGCAACTCAAGGTAAAGCTGCTTGTCGACAAGGCACACGTTCTCAACTCCCTAAGGAGCAAGGAATGGGGCGAAACTATACAAGCAAAGAGAAACATACCTACCTTGTTCGATGAATATGAGTTCTTCATCATGCGCCGTGTAAATGGTCTTACAGCTGAAGAATGGCTCAAATTGCAGCAGCCAATAATGGACGCAGATATGTTTCTGCGCCGTAAGATATCCGACAAACAGATGGATGTTCTTATGGCTTATTACAGGACAAATAACGTCGACGAGATGGGTAAGCATGCCGATGCTCTGCTAGCCATCAGGAACTTCTTCCACGTTTGGCTTTTCACAGGCCAGCGAGAGGCTGTAGCATTCCCTCTTAGGAAACTGCTGTCCATACTGGAATCGTCTAAAAACATAGACTTGTACGACGAATATCTTAATTCAGAAGCTTACAAAGTAAATCATCATGAAGTTTTTCAAAACACTAAGGACTCGACAGCCTTCTTTTTCAACGGATAAGTCAGTTGACTTGTACGCACCTAAATCATGGCGCGAGCTTACTCAAGAGCAGCTGCATTATGTCTTTACGCTGATGGCGACGTTTGCCGACCTGACTGTCGTCAAAACCTACATGTTTGTCCGTTTTTGTGGACTGCATGTGGCTAAAAAGGACAGTTTCGGGTGGATATGCTATGTGCGCACAGGCAAATTTGGACTAAAGAAAAAGAGCATCACCATACAGGCATGGCAGATAGAATACCTTATAAAGCAGTTTGACTTCATCGACACGTATGTGGGCATGGGCGTCAGGTTGGATGACGTCCGCCGCCTGCATGCGGTCGATGTTAATCTGCATGGCGTAAGATTCGCCGACTATCTTTCGGCTGAGAAATACTACCAGGCTTATTGTCTTAACAAAGACGACCGCTTCTTGGTCTCTCTTGCACGGGAGCTTTACCGAAAAAAAAACGGCTCAAAACCTGCCAAAATAAAGCTCGATAAAGCGCAGATGCTAGGCACATTTCTGTGGTACTCGTACGTTAAGGATGTACTCGCCAAAGCTTTTCCGCACTTCTTCAAAAAGGTTGACCTCACAGATCCAGATGGTGGCGGCTTTGACTTCATGGAATCTGTGAACGTGCAAATACGCGCCCTCACTGATGGTGACGTCACCAAGGAACAACTGATATTTGATACCGACTGCTGGCGCGCGCTGACAGAACTCGATGCAAAAGCAAAGGAGTCAGAAGATTTACGCAAGAAAATGAAGAAATAATGGAGACGAATAACACATTCAACGCATACAATTATTTTGAAAAATTGGCAGAAACGAACAAACTCGCTCAGGCTAATAATTTCAAAGCTTGCTTCTGCAGTGGCCCTGAAGGCATTAACGATGTCATGCAGGAATTTAGAAAGTACGCCAACTTCATCATGATTGATGACACAACTTCGCAAAACACTTATAGCAAGGGTGTAACTTTTTTCGACAAAAACGTTTACACAGTTTTTATACTCGCCTCTTATACCTTCGATGACATGAAAGACCGTGAGGAAAAACTGAATCTTTGTCGGCGTATATTCCGCCAGATGCACAGCCGTTTGATACACGACAAGAATACAATGGAATATGGCGACAGCCTTGAGTACATGGATATAAGTTCCATATACTCTAAGGAGCTTCCTCGATATTCGATGAATGGCGTTACTGGTCTATATTTCATGGTGAATAACGACGAACCGGTAGACCTTACATTCAGCGCTGACGAATGGCAGGAAGACTAAGGAAATTTGAGGTAATTTTAAGAAAATTTCCCTATTATGGCAACGAGATTATACGAAGGCAACAGGACACAGGCGGACATCGACGCATATAACCGAGGATGGGCGAGATTTCTTGTGGATATCCTGCAGGAGCAGATAGACAAGCTTTCGGTAAGCGATACAAGCAGCCTGAAACAGAGTATCGAATATGCCATTGACGGAACAGATACCATTAAACATAAGTTTCTCATGTACGGATTATATGTTTCCGCCGGAGTTGGCAAAGGCTTTAAACATGGCAATGGTGGAGACCTGCTCTTTATGAATGACAAATACCGCGAAGTTAACGGCTACGGCTATCAACAGGTAGGCGCCGGCTTGTCAGAAGATGCCATGCTTGCACCGAAGTTTGAGCATATAACTGTCAAACGAGGAAAGAATGCCGGCAAACAGGCTGCTCTTGTAAGAGGCAAGAGGAAGAAAGAGGATTGGTTTATGCGAAAGTACTATTACCAGCTGCAACGGCTGAACGAGAAACAGGCACTGATGTATGGCGAAGCATATCAAGGACTGGTTTCTTCTTTCTTACAAGGTCTATTCGGTAATATTGGTAGGATAAGGTCTAACCGCTTCTAAGGCTATATGTATTTTTATAAAATGTTCCGGTGATATATTTTTGTGTTGTCTATTATGAACAACGATGTTAGAGAACAACTAAGATTACAATTCGAGGTTATCCGAGACGAACGCCGGAAAAACGCGAACACAGCGGAGAGAATAGGTAGTGCTTTTCTCTCCCTTCTTTCATATATAGATATTGCCGAAGCTGGCTCGAATAATTTTCTCAGAAAGGACAAGGAAGATAAGACATCTTATTTAGTTACATTTGAAGCTGGAATTAATCTAGGCAAAAACATCTACAATATAGATGCATCAGGCAATGCCATCTTAAGCTCTATAAAAAGCGGCCCTTTTGACCACGGGAAAGGAGAGAAAGGGACTTTTGACTTTTATATCGCTGATGATAGGTCTTGCCTGGACATCGACAACGTAAACATAAGAGAAATCCTTAAAGTCACTTATTTACAGATAGGCAACGGACTTCTTAAATGGGATGAAGAAAACAAGGCTTTTTATGTTGAACAACTAGATGGCACACCTGCCAGTTTCTATGCTACTAAGGGACTCTCAGCCTTAGGATTTAATGATATATCAGGCACAGGCTCATTCGACCTTCTACAGGACTGGGATAAATATGTTGACTCAACAGCTAAAAGCATGGCTCTGTCAGCTTTTTTAGGCAAAGACCTGTTAGACCGTGTTATCTCGCTTGAAGAAGGACAAAAAGGACACAATATTACCATATCAGGCTCTGGAAATGTCGTTGTTAATGTGGAAGAAAGTAGCGACGGCGGCACCCTTACATTCACAAAGGGGAATATAGATCTTAGCGGTTATGCCACTACAACAGCCCTTGCTGAAGTTTCTAAAAAGGCAGATGCCGTTACGACGAAGGTAAATGATTTTCTTGAGGGTACGGACACTGACAACATTATAAACAGGTGGAAGGAACTGGAAGCATTTCTTGCAGGACAGACACAGACGTCCACACTTGCTGAATTACTTGAGGTAAAGGCTGACAAAAATTTGAGGATTAATGCCGGAACCGGACTTGCCGGTGGCGGCAGCCTGTCGGCGGATATCACACTGACTCTTGCAACAGTAGGGACTGAAGGTACATACACAAAGGTAGTAGTAGACAAGTACGGTCGCGTAACCGGCCATGCCACATTGAGTGCAGGAGATATCCCTATGCTCGACATATCCAAGATCAGCGGCCTGCAAGGAGAATTGGACAAGAAACTGAACATAAATGATTTCGGGAACCAGTTTGCCGCAGAGATGGCAAACTGGTTTAAGAAAGACACTGAAGGCAATGTGTTTGTCGCTAACGCCAAAGGATTCTACTCGGAGTCTTTCGTATCAGCACTCGGCATGAATTCCGGCGGCAGCTCCGACAGCTCTTCTTTCGACCTTCTGCAGGACTGGAATAAATATGATGATTCAACGGCAAAGAATACTGCCCTATCAGCTTATCTTGGTAAAGACCTGCTGGACAGGATGAGAATAGAGTTTTCCGATATGGACAACTGCCGGATAAACGGCACAGGAAAATCAGGAGTGTTTGATGTATATTCTAGCGGCCATAGTGTCGGCACTTTATTAGTGAGCAACGACATTATGAGCCATGGCACAAATCAGTTGTTTATAACGAATATGCTGATGGATGTTGACAGCAACACCCATCAGGACGACAGGATATATGTTTATTACAGGTATTACAACTTTAACGCTCCACATGCCGTAACGGAGAAAGGAACATGGAGTAAATGGTGCCTTGTAATAGGATCAAAGGCCGGTGAGAACGGCATGGCGCGTATAAAAGGAATCAGAGACAATGACATAGATGATGTTCAGAACGCTATCGGCGTATGGGCAATAGACGGTACTGCATACAATGCAGCATCAGAAACAGATATTAGTAATATTTTTAATTAAAAAAGTTATTATGGCAAAATTTTTAGACTTGACAGGCTTAACCCATTTTTGGAGTAAAGTAAAGGCTTATGTAGACGGTGCTGTAAGTGCAGCAAAAACAACAGTAGGTAATTATACAATTAACGGGCAAAAGATTAGTACTAATCCTACCATACTTGGCAATGTGACAAATGACGCTCAGGTCAAGCGCAGTGAAATGGGAGTCGCCGGAGGTGTAGCCACGCTTAATGAAAACGGAAAGGTTCCGTCATCTCAGCTGCCTATGTTCATGGATGATGCCTTAGAGTTTGACAATGAGGTAACGGACAGCAGCTCGCTAAAAGTAATCACAGGTTCGGCGAAATCGGTTGTAGGAGTTGTTTATTGTAGGGATAAAGATAAGTTTTTAGGACAGAAAGACGCGCTGAGCAATGGGTATTATGCGGCTTGGGGTGAAAGTGACAAAATCAGAGGGTCTGAAGCTTACGGGACGACCGTAGTGGGCCAGGGGGTTACTCCTAAAGACGGAGTGATATATGTCAATCTGGGAAATGCCAAGAACTACAGATATGCCGGTTCATCCGCAAAACTGGTAGCTTCAGGTTCTGACTTAGCACTCGGAGAAACATCAAGTACGGCTTTTAGGGGTGACTATGGTAAGATAGCTTATAACCATGCGCAGGCAAAGGGTGTGGCTTTAAGTACAGAAAAGCTATATAAGATAACAACCAATTCAGAAGGACACGTAACAAAAGGAACTGCAGTTACAAAAAACGATATTACCGCACTAGGAATACCTGCACAGGACACTACATATGGTATCGCAACGGCATCTAAGGCCGGTCTTGTTAAGCCTGCATCCGTTATTACAAAGCCTACAATAAATACAGCAACGACTACATCAGGCAAATATTATCACGTGCAAATGAGTAGTGACGGTGCTATGTTCGTTAATGTCCCATGGACAGACAACAACACGACTTACGGATCTATCTCTGAATCAGAAATAGACAGTCTATTCTCATAACAACCCTTAAGCAGGGTATCAAAATAGAATGCTCCACTTTCATTAAAAACTTGCCTATGAAATTTTTAGATTTAACAGGACTTTCACACTTTTTGGATAAACTGAAAAGTTTAAAAGGGGCTGATAATGGCTTTGCCGGACTTGATAAAAACGGTTTTGTAGAAGAGGATCAGCTATTGTACAGGTCGAAGGAAGTTATATACTTCACAAAACAGGTATCAAGCACGACCATGGCTTCTGTTGGTACTTCTCTTATAAATCCTAAGCAAGTTGTTTATGATAAGAGTAAAAAACGATTTGTTGCCACTAATGCATCAACATCTGTATACACAAGTTGTCAAGCTGCTTGGGCTCAGACATCAGAAGAAGCATATAAGGCCTCTTCATCTTTTGGCAGCCAGGATGGCACAAACGGAATCACCCCTAAAACAGGAGTCATATATTATGATGAAGAATTAAAAAAGACATATATATGGAATGGGAGCTATCTGGAAGAAACAGACTACTCTGTAGACGGAGATACGACTCTAAAGCATATATTCTTTAATAAAAGTTCATCGGTAACGTCTCCAAGCAATACAGTTAGTCACGACATTAATATTACTAGCAACAAAGTAGGATTTCAATTTGTATCCCCACTGGTTGCGACATACGTGACTTCTACCGACCCCATAAATTCAAGTAGGCCCAAAATTCAAACCATACAAGTCACTATGCTTGATGCCACTTCTGCAAGAAATGGCTATATGACAAAAACTCAAGCGGGACAATTAAGTAACTTATATTCTAAATATGGAAGTAAAAGTTATTTATCACTTTCAGATGGAGGAACGGTAACTGGAAATGTAGCTTTTAACGGTGGTTTTAGAATAAACAATGCTCCTTTGGAATTAATGGGTGAAGGTATTGAAATATATCATGCAACACCATTTATTGACTTCCATTATAATAAATCTTCTGCGGATTATACATCCCGTATAATTGAATCTTCTTCAGGAGTATTAAAGATTAATGAAGTATCACTTTCAAATGGTCAAGTTACTGCAACAAAGGTAACTCAAACTTCAGATGAAAGATTAAAAGAGAATATCTCTACAATAATAGAAGATATAGACAAAATTAAGGATATTGAATTCTTTGAGTTTAATCTGAATGATGATGTAAATAAAACAAAATCTTATGGCGTCATAGCTCAAGACTTAGAAAAGGTTGGGCTTAAGAATCTTGTTGTAGAGGATGCCAATGGATACAAAGCTGTAGATTATACCGCTTTGATTATGCTGGAACTGCAGAGGCAGAGAAAGGTGATCGCCGCACTGGAGAAAAGGCTGGCGGAGATTGAGAAAACATGGAGTTGGAAATGAATTACGGAATAAAATGGGAATAATTGAAGGAAACATCGTATCTGCCCCGCTTAACACAAGGGATGTCGGATCTGTCCTTGGCTCGGCATCAAATGACGTGGGCACTCTTTGCACGCACGCCAACATCAACATGTGGGCAAAGTTCAAGCCCGTGCCGTTGCGTGCTATGTTCCCGGAAGACACCTTAAAAGGTTCTTCGGACTGGAACGGTACCCCGCAATCAAACACGCATAAGCCCTGGTGGTATGGCGACGGAGACCAGCCGGCATACACGGTCCCTGTCATAAGCGAACTTGCAGATATGGGAAGTAACGGCAACCAGAATAGCGAGGCTGTATGGCGGTATAACAGACCTACCGGCAAAGGTGCCAGTGCGGCATATCCTGACTTCCCTTTCAGGCTGACAGATTTCGTAGGATATAGGCATGACGCAAGGCCGCCGTTCACGGTAAACCTTCCTATAGAACTGACAGCTGACAACTTCACCTATTTTGGGGTTGACATGCCGGACCGAGAGCAAGGCGAACTTGACTTGTCGGACATTTGCGACATACTGCATCTGAGTGCAGTATATATAGGCATAATCATCAAGAACATAACACGTGGCATAACAACGGCTTATGTAAGCACGACGGCTCTTAATGCCAACAACAGCGACAGCTGGGCTATACCGGTTGTAATAAACAATGGCTCAACCATCGAAAACGGAGGCGCCGGACAGACTATATCAGAGTCAGACACGATAGATGTGTACCTGTTTCTTTCTACATCAGCAGGGGAGACAAACTGGGAGAACATGACAAAATACAGTGCCCTTCTTACTCCCGATATGTACATCTACAGGAGATATAAGGGATATGGCCATAATATCAAGATTTTCACGGGTACATTTACGTATGTCCTGGAAGCAGAAAACATCCTTGATTGGGGCAAGACATGGTACTACAAAGACAGCGACGGAAACATTTTCTCTTTCCGAAAGACTGTTGACCAGATTTCAAACCCGGACTCAAAAGTAACCGTTAAACTCACAAGCGGAAGCACTGCATACGATTCATTGCGTGCCACAATCGTACAGAAGGGCAAGGTTAGGGATACTAACACAGGTCTTCTTACAGAGATAAATCTCGTCTACGCCTTGGCATACAATGAGGGTGCAGGAATGATCGGCACATCAAACAAGAGCCTAGTGCTCGGTACTAAGTTTAATACCATCTCATTTGCTGCATATCCCACAGAGGAAGACGCTAACAGAGAAAGCAACATACAATGGATGCGAGGCATGCCGATAGTCCAGAATGTAGAATATAACAACGCGGATGCTAACCTCGAAGGCGCTGTTACTGATAATATATTGGATGTAACCGTAATGATTTCGCCTTCATCTCAATATACACGAATTGATCTTACCAATAACGGAACACCCGTGAGTGTGGAACAATAATACTAACTATAATTTGTATGTCAAGATAAAAATAATTTAATCAAAACTTTATAAACAAAATCATGAAAAAGATAACAACAGAGAAAATCCTGAGCGTCTATAACCTCATAAGTGACGCAAAACTCACAAAGATGGAGGACTGCGACAAGTTCAAAATGATTAAGATTATCCGTGCCTTGAAACCGGTAGTAACGAATTTCGAAGACTTTAAAAAAGTTGCCAAAGACAAACTGAAAGGCGATAATCACGACTATATGCTGGAGAAGGCACAACAGTGGCAGGCGGAGGGCGAAAAGACAACTCTGAGTGAGTCTGAGCGTATTGAGATAAACAGATACTTTAACGACTACAACAACAAGATTTCCGAATGTCTGAAGGACGAGGGCCTGAAAGAGAACGAACTGGATTATGAACCGCTCAAAGAGCATATATTCGGAAAACTTGTTGCCAGCAACGACTGGACACTGGGCCAGATTGCTGCGATTGAGGAAGTTATAATTTAATATCTAAATAAATTTACTGATATGTTTGAACAAGATCTTTATATGAACAGCGGCACCAGAATGTTTACGTTCGCCATGATGGGCAACGAGCTTGTTGCCGTGATATATGATGCACGCTGGTTTTTGGCGACGATACTTTTATGTGTATTAGCTGACTTCCGCTATGGTTGGGGCGAAAGCAGCAAGCGGTTCAATATGGCCAGGAAAAAGGGAGACAAGATAGTGATGTCGCAGTATAAGTGGCGCACGTCAAGGGCTATCAGAAGGTCAATCAATAAGTTGATGGACTACCTGATGTGGGTGAGCATAGGTGCTTTTATTGGCATGGCTCTCCTTAAGCCTATAGGTGTTGATTACATGATGGGCGGTTTTGTAGCCACTTGTATTGCCGTTGGCTGCGAAGCAAAGTCTTTCTTTGGTCATTTCTTTTGGCTTCATGGGGTAAGGATTGAAGAAAAGAGTATTAAGGGCTTTTTCAGGGCGTTTGTCGTTGCTTTCGCAAAGCGCAAGAACAAAGACATAGGTGAAGCCTTGGAAGCCGGTTTTGATGAAATAGATAAAAAGTAAAGTTATGAGAAGCATTAAAAGAATTTTTGTACATTGTACTGCAGGAAGTCAGAAGCAGACAATAGAGGATTTGAAAAAAGAGTTTAAGAACAAAGGCTGGAAGAACCCCGGCTACCATTATGTGGTCATGCCTGATGGCACGATAAAACAGATGCTCGGAGAGGAAAAAGTGAGCAACGGAGTACAGGGCTACAACTCGACATCTGTTAATGTTGCCTATGTAGGCGGCATAGACTCAAATGGCAAGGCTGTAGACAACAGAACTGAACCACAGAAGGCAAGCCTTGTAAAGCTGCTTAAGGAGTTGAGGGGCCGTTACCCGAAGGCTCAGATACTCGGTCACAGGGATATCAGCCCTGACACCAATCATAACGGCAAGGTTGACTCATGGGAGAGGATAAAGGAATGTCCTTGCTTTGATGCCATAACAGAATATAAAGGTATATAGTTATGGGAATGGTTAAAAGGTTGTTATATCTCATTATCCCCTACATCATATTGAGTTCGTTGGCAGGATGCAAATCTGTTCAGTATGTGCCTATGGAGACTGTTAGAACCGACAGTATTTATGTAGACAGATACCAGCGTGACAGCATATATCAACGAGACAGCGTATTCGTCAACAGATGGATAGCTGGAGATACTGTATATCAGGATAAGGTCGTTTGGAAGTACGTCTATCGTGACAAGATTAAATATGACACTGTGGCCATCTTGCGTTCGGACACGGTCCAGGTGCCTTATCCAGTGGAGCGAAGACTTACGACATGGGAACAAGTAAGATTAAATGTCGGGGGATGGGCTATTGGTGCTGTTATAATTTTCATCCTTATTGTAGTGGGCATCATTGTATATAAATTGAAGCAATGTAACTAATCTGTGAGTCAGCTATTCCATTTTTCATAGTTGGCGGATTTTCGCTTTGCAATTTTGATTAATTTTTATTACATAATTATATGGCAGGTAATACACAAGAATTTGTCACTATAATTCGCCTTAATTCTGAAGAGGCGAAAAACAATCTTGCCGACCTTAAAAGAAAGGTTGACGAACTTACCGTTGCTCGAGATAAAGCTATATCAGCTAAGGCAGATACAAACTTTATAAAAGACCTTAACAAGGATCTGAAAAAAGCTCGAGCAGAGCTTAAAGCTTATGATACGGATATCAACAAAACTATCAAGACAATCAATTCTTTGTCGACGGCTTCTGTCGGCGAGATAGAAACAGCCATGAAGGCATTGCGCCGTCAGATGAAATCTACATCAGATCCGGCTGATTGGCGTAACTTGTCGGCACTTATGGATACCTGCAAGGAAAGACTGGATGAAATAAAGAACTCTGCATCTCAGACGGATGAGATGTTTGAAAAAATATCCAGCAGCGGTAAACTTGTCGCATCTGTATTGGCCGACATCGACAATGCTTCCGTTGCTTCGCTCAAAGCAGCACAGTCATCGATTGAACAACGACTGACAACTATTAATCCGAGCTCAGCTAATTATGAGGAACAAAACGCTAACCTGCTTAAGATAAAAGCCAGGCTCGCCGAAATTGGCGACAAACAGAAGCTAGTAAATACGATTGTCGACCAATATAATAGCGAACTTGATAATGCCGGTTTGGCAATGCGAAAGGTCGCTACAAACACGGAGCTTGTCAACCGTACAATGAAGTCGCTAGACAAGGCGTCAATCAGGGACATTGAATACTCGCTGCGCATCGTCAATAACGAGCTGAAGGACATGGAAAGAGGTACGGAAGAATTCCGACAGATGACAAAGAAAGCCAAGGAGCTGAAAACACAACTCGAATCTGTTAGGGCGGAAGGCGCTGCACAAGAGTCATGGATTAACCGGTTAGCGGACAAATTCAACCGCATGCAGACGCTTGTCTTTTCGCTAATCGCATCTCTTACCGGCCTTACACTTACAATGAGGAAGTCTACTCAGGATTTTCTGGATATGGATTCGGCAATGGCTAATGTTACTAAGTACACAGGCCAGACCATGGAAGAGGTAAAGGAGATGAACAAGTCATTTCAACAGATGGACACAAGAACCTCGCGTGAGGAACTTAATGGGCTTGCTGCAGCTGCCGGTAGACTGGGTATAACATCCGAGGCTGCTATTAAAGAATTTGTCGACGGTTCTGACAAAATTCGCGTAGCACTTGGTGATGACCTCGGAGAAAATGCCGTTGACCAAATCGGAAAACTCGCACAAATGTTCGGTGAGGATAAGACTAGAGGACTGCGAGGCGCAATGCTCGCGACAGGCTCGGCGGTTAATGAGCTGGCGCAAAATTCTTCGGCGTCAGCAGCATACATGGTTGATTTTACAGCACAACTTTCTGGCGTCGCAATCCAAGCAGGTATTACGCAAAGCGAAATGTTAGGCCTTGCTTCGGCACTCGATCAAAACCAGCAAGAAGCTGCTACATCTGCAACGGTCTTTTCCCAGCTTATTACTAAGATGTTTCAAGAACCGGCAAGGTTCGCTAAAATTGCGGGTTTGGAAGTTAAGGAGTTTAGCCGAATCATGAAAGAAGACGCTAATACCGGCTTGATTAAGTTTCTTGAATCTATGAGGTCAAAAGGTGGATTTGATGCCATGGCACCTTTATTCCAGGAAATGAAACTTGACGGCACTCGTGCTGTTGGCGTTTTGTCGTCAGTCGCATCGCACCTTGACCAGGTCCGACAAGCTCAAGCTCTTGCTTTTCAAGCTTACGAGGATGGCACGAGCGTCATTAACGAATTTAATGTTCAGAATAATACTGAGCAGGCACAACTTGACAAGGCCAAGAAAAAATTTCACGAATTGTCTGTTGAACTTGGTGAACGACTCTTGCCATTAATGAGATATGTCGTAACGACAAGTACTCTGCTTGTTAAGGCGATCTATAACCTGACTACTTTCATTATCAAATACAGAGCTGAAATAGCATATCTAATTGTGTCTGTTACGTTGCTTACAGCTGTATATAAAGCATCAACTATCGCAAGCTATGCATGGTATGTCAAGGAATATACTCTCATGTTGTTGCATAAATCGCATAATATATTAATTAAAGCACGCATTGCTTTAATTGGTACGTTGCGTGTTGCTGTCGCATTGCTTACAGGCAATATCACCAAAGCTGCTGCTGCCTTGAAAGTTATGAGGGCTGCTAGTTTGACAAATCCTTATACAGCATTGTTAGCCGTTGTCCTTTCTCTTGGCTATGGTATTTACAAATTGTACAGCTACATCAAAAGCAGCAGCGAGGAGGCCAAGAGGAATGCTGAAGCCGTTAAACGTATGAAAGATAGCTATAATGACATAAAACTAGTGCAACAGGAGGCTGCATCTGCACATTCAGCTGAAATTACACAGATACAGACTTTGCGAAGGGTACTCGAGAATGCCAACAACGGCATTAGGGAGAGGCGTAAAGCATTGGTTCAATTACAAGATATTGTTCCGCAATATCATGCCACGTTGACTACTGAAGGAAAATTGATCAACAATAATACATCAGCTCTTGATAATTATGTCAACAACCTTAAAAAAGCAGCCCTTGCTCAGGCTGCTTTGAATAAGATGGCTGGCCTAAATTCATCTTTAATGGAAACAAGTCTGCTAAAAGGACAAAGAGAGGGGAATCAGTCATTCGTATTGAAAAAATTAGCCAGCTATGGATTTGATCCACGTACACAAGAGTATGGTAGCTATATTAGTGGTGGTGGCTTTGTTAGGGACAAACAAAGTGGTACATTCCTGAGACATATAACAGATGAACAACTTGATGGTATCAATAGATGGATGAAAGCATATAATTATAATCTTAAAAAAATTCAGGAATACACGAATGCTGCTGAAGCTATTAACAACAAAATTGATGATATACAAGACTATGCGACAAAGCAAGGTGCTGACTTCACACAAACTTCTACACCGGCACAGTCTGTAGGCGGAAGTTCCAACACTTCAAATTCTTTCCATGACAATTCTGAAAAAAAAGAAAATGAGAATAAGGAAAGAGAACGTAAGTTCAAGGAAGAAATGAAAAAATATGAGACTGACATGAAAACATCATTGCTTGATGTCGACGCACAGTATACTTCGGGGCAAATTAGGTATACCGAGTATATAAAACAACGTCTTGAGGCATTGCAAACCGGTTATGACAATCAACTCGAATTGCTTAAAAAATACGGCAAGACTGAAACATCAGAATATGATAACTTATTGGCAAAGAAAAAAGAAGCTGACGCGCAATATCTTAAGGATAAGGCCAAGATTGATGAACAGGATCTGCAGAGGACAAAGGTTCTTGCTGAAGCAAAGATTAAGGCAATGTATTACGACCCCAATAATGCCATATATATGGACGAGGACGCTATGAATGAGGCTCTATTCCAGAATGATGTTCAATTTCTGTTGAAGAAAAAGAACCTTTATAAAGAATCTGCAGAGGAATATCGCCAGCTGGAAGAAGAAATTGACGACATGGAATTTAAACATAAACTTGAACAGGAAACATCCTTCCAACAGAAAGTCCTGAAAATGAAAGAGGAATATCTTAATATGGGCTCGTCAAGAAAAAAGGATATTGAACTTAAAGCTCTAGATGAAATATATTGGAAAGCTCTAATCTCAGAAGAAGAGTATCAGCAAATGAAACTTGCTATAATGCTGAAATATTCTGAAAAGTATAAGACGCAGGAACAAAAAGACAAGGAATTTGCTAACATGGGTTTATCGTTGGCTAAGGACATGGCAGGAATCGATGAGAATACTCAACAGTCTGGCGACGCCATAACAAGCATCGCGTCATTGTTTACCTCCGTAGAGCAGCAGAAAAAGGTGAATGAGGCATTAAAGGAACTCTATCAAGAAGATGTTCTCAACTACGACCAATATATTCAGGCAAAATCCATCAGCGATGACGAATTTCTCGATAAGAGGCTTAGGGCTTACGCTGCCACATTCAGTTCCGTAGCTAGTATGTTAGGTTCGTTTTCATCCTATTCTCAAGCCTGTGCTGACGCCGAGACGGCCAAGATACAGCAGGAATATGACAAACAGATTGAAGCGGCAGGCAACAATTCTGCCAAGCGCGAAAAACTCGAGGAGGAAAGGGACGAGAAAATCAAAAAAGCGAAAAACGCTGCAAATAAGCGAGCCATGCCGATTGAGATAGCGCAGGCGCTAGCTTCTACCGCAGCTGCTGCAATCAATGCCTATGCTTCAGCTTCTAAGGTCTCGTTTGTTTTGGGCCCTATCGCTGCAGCTGCTGCAACTGCAGCCGGTATGGCGCAGGTTGCTATTATAAAGAAACAGCATGAGGCACAGTCCGCAGGCTACTATGAAGGTGGTTTTACCGGGGGGACGAATTATCGCAGGAAGGCAGGCATCGTTCATGAGGGAGAATTTGTCGCTAACCACAACGCAGTCAACAATTCAGCGATTAGACCGGCATTGCAACTTATCGACTTGGCACAGCGTAATAATACTGTTGGCAGCCTTACTGCTGCTGATATCACAAGGTCATTGAACACTGGAGGCAATGCGATAGTGTCCGCACCTGTTGTTAACGTTACTACAGATAACGAAGCTCTTAATGCTACAATAAATTCTCTACATGATGTTCTTGGTAGACTTAATGTCATTCTTTCCAATGGCAGGATAAAAGCATCTGTTTCAATTGACGGCGAAGACGGAGTGGCATATAATCTTGACAAATACAACAAAATGAAAGGTAGAAAATGATAGAATTATATCTTAATAATGAGAGGGTCTTTACTGATACTTCACAGACGGTGAAGGTTACAAAAGAGAACCCATACTTTACTCAGTCAGGCAGCTATACGCTTGATGTTAATATTCCAATGGATATTCTTGAGAATCGCCGTTTCTTCAAGAATATCCAATCATTGCCTGTCACTAAAAAAACTGAAAAGATGGATGCCAACCTTATAGTTGACAATCATCTTCTCTTGTCTGGTTCAGCAGTCATCAACTCAATATCAGATACTACAGTCAAAGTGCAGCTTTTGGGCGGTAACTCTGATGTAAATTTCATCGCCAATAATGGTGATGTCTACATTGACGATATAGATTATGGCGAAATTTCTATTTATGACGGTAAAGGTTATTCCTTCAAAGGTGAACGCGGAGGTGTTACGGTAAAAGGATATACATATATATATGGTAAATGGGATGCTTACACAAAGCCTGCAATGGGCGATGTATCAGAGTATGTCGTCATGCCTGTATATGACGAGACAAAAGCCGAAATAAAGAATGTCACACGCATGCATGTAGGTACGTCATCTTCCGCCGACACCGATAAACCGGGAGTATATACACATGGCGATACAATCATGCCTAATCTTCTTCTTATTGTAAAGAAAGTGATAGAGTACTTCGGATACCGTCTTATCTCAAATGACGTTGACGTTGTACCATGGAATAGGTTGGTTGTGTGCAACGCTCGCAAGACACTCATAATACAGGAGGCTTTGCCACATTGGACGGTTACGGACTTCCTGACGGAAATCCAGAACTTTTTTAACTGCACTTTTGTCTTCAACGAGTCTGACAAGACTGCAGAACTGATAAGTAACTTGCGTTATTTTGATGCTGGTGTGCAACAATTTGAAGCTCTAGACGAATATACATCTGATGTGTCAGATGAAGATGAAGAAAAAACGAAATCATTGGGATCTTCTAATATAAGATTCGATATGTCGGATTCTGACACACACTATTATGATGCCATCGACGAGGATTTATTGTCATCTTACGAACGTAAAAAATATTCTTCATACGAAGAATTGTTGCAGGCCTTCAACGCCTTGAGCGATGAAGATAAGAAAAAATATCTATTTGTCTGCCCAGAAGGTACTTATTGTTTCAGGACTAACTCCACACCAGATGTTCCTACAGATTCAGAAGGCGAGGGCATATTCGGAGGTTCTGGAAGTGGCTCATCTACATCTGACGATGATATCTGGTTTTTGGGGCAAGTTAATCAATTCGGTCCTTTGATTCGCAATGAGAAAGTGGATGAATATATAGATTTGAGAATATGCCCTGTTGGTATTACCGTAGAACAAAAGTGTGAATACTATACAGACGATTCATCTGGTACGACAGGTCATGGTGGTAAATGGATAAAACAATGGGACACAGAAGTGCAGATGCCGTCGTTGAAAAATGAAAAAGGAGATATCCCTTCTCGAGATTATACTAAGGTAGTATGGGCAGGTATAACAGGCTCGCAGGATGCTAATAGTGAAACGACGGCTGAAGACAGAATTCAGGTTATGTTTGTCGGCACACAGTTGCAGTATGTTAATAAACCAGGATATAAAGACCAGTCAAAAAAGATTCCTTATCCAATGGGCTTTACAGATTTCCTTGATAAGGCCATCAATTTGGAAGACTGCGGATATCAGAATATTCATGACTCATGGTCGCTAGCTCTTTCCAACTCTCCTGCAGAACATTATCTTGGTCAACTACATGCGAATGGCTATATGATAAATACGCAGACAGAAATCCAAATTAGTTTTGAAAGTCAGTCTATTCCCGACATCCGAAAGATATTCATGTTTAAGAACAAGAGATATGTATGCGAAAAGATGGAAATAAATGTGGCCAATACAGGCATAGACAAACTGATTAAGGGCTATTTCTTTGAGATGCTATAATGCACCTTCGAAGTGCTTGGCCTTGTCGTCCACAACGCCTGCCTTCAGATACCTGTTAGTCACTGAGATATCTGAATGGCGGGCTTGATCACGGGCTATAACTATGCCCTCAGCATTCGCCAAGTCTCTTATTCCTGCATCCTTAAGGCTGTAAAACTGATATTTGTCGGGAAATTGCAAAGCAGCTCTAACCTTCTTCCACTCGATACGGAAGCGATTAATGTATATTTGGACAGGCCCCGGCCGAAGGTTCTCACCGAAAAGATAATCACTTGAAGGATTATTGAATATGTTCTGTCTTATCATCTCACGGATAAGCACATTATTAAGTGCTACATATTGTCCTTTTCGATTCTTTGATACCAATGAAGAAATATAAATGGTCTGATTCTTTATGTTTATGTCACCAATCTTAATATAACGAAGCTCATTAGGACGGATAAATGTGTAATATTCCATGAGGCACACCAGATAAAATGGGGCATTGTTGTCTTTTAAATATGCTCCGAGCTTATGCAACGCATCTTCATTTAATGCTTCGCGGAACTTTTCGCCCTCCCGTAGCATGTGAATACTCTCAACAGGGTTGTCATTAATATACATTCTGTCCTTCATCCAAGTACATAATGTAGATAGCCAAGTTCTATAATTGTTGCGCGTTGTGGGCGATACATCGTTGTCAAACATTAGGTAGTCTAGAAAGTCTAAAATGGCATTTTTGTCTAATTGATATACATATTTAATGCGCAAATTTCCTCTTTCTTCAAGAAATTTGTTTAATTTTTTTAACCTGCTTAAATAGTCTGTAGCAGTTTTGGATTTCATGACACCCTTGTTGGATTGGTATTCGATAAACGCCTTATATCTTTGCAGTACAACGGTTAACTCGGTGTATTGCCTGGTCCGTTTCCCTTGGGTAAACGGATTCCAACCAGCGATGAGCATTTGATATATGTTGTGTATGAGAATTGTGCCCATACACTCTTTTTCCTTACGTGTTTTGAAATGATTGAGCATGTATTTCTTTCGTCTGAGTCCGTCTCTTGCAGGATCATATGCGAAAAAATCTACATACCATGATTTGCCTTTGTGCAATTTCGGCAAAGTAAATGTTACTATTTCTTTGCGTGAGAGAAGTTGTTTTTCTGAAATCAACATTTTTTTAACATTGTTGCTCGATGGCACCAATGTTATATCGTTGAACTTGTGTCCCGAATTGTGTCCCGGCTCTAAACCGGAAAGTGTCCGAAACCCTTTGCTTAAAGGTGTTTCGGACACTTGTAGTTGCGGAGGCAGGACTCGAACATGCGACCTCCAGGTTATGAGCCTGGCGAGCTACCAACTGCTCCACTCCGCGATGTTAATTTTTATTCGCTTGCGCCTCATTTCTGATTTGCGTTTGCAAAGGTACTGCTTTTTTTTGAATCTGCAAAATTTTAGGGAAAAATTTTAATGGAAAATTAAAAAATGGCTATAAAAACGGCTGTTTTTGCCGTCTTGGCTCATACTTTACATGGTTTTAGCCTGCATTTGTGAGGTTAGCCGTGCGTAAGCATTTTGTCTTAATGCCGAGCATTATGACATTTTGTTTATGTACGGATTTTATGGTGAAATAGAAAAAATGTTGTCGTTAATCCCGTCGCTTGGTAAAGCATATTTACAAAAGAGAGCCAAGTGGCAGGTTTTTAAGTGGTAAACCTATGGGTTTTTACTCAAAAATTCTTCTATAATCTGCTGAAAAGCTTAAAATGAGCGATTTATAAGTGTTCAACCTCAATAGAGGTAATGATTTGGCAATAGTCACAACTTCTGCAATATGCATATGTTTGCTTTGCCTAACAACTCTTTACAGTTGCAAAAATACAAAATAAAAATGAAACCACACTATGTTGGTGCAAAAAAACAATAGTCATAAAACAAAGATTAACTTCGCCTTATGACTATTGTTGTCCACATTAAACTTATTTATCATTTAATTGGTTCCGCATGCACATAGTATTCACTGTTTATAGGGTCTTCCCCGTCAGTTTTAAGTATCAGTACCATGCGAGAATGTTTTGTACGCCAATATGCTTTAATATCAGCATCTTCGGGTAGTGCCTTAAACGTTTTACACAGCGAAGCCTTTTCTGTTTCTTTTATAGTACTATGTGCTTCATAGTACTGGTCCATAATCTTCAACAGACCTTCTCTTTCACGTTCAAGCACGCCTAACATATATTCCTTGTCGTTTTTGTCTTTTGCTCCTTTCAGTACAATACGTAACTCTGCATACGGTTTTGTAATGTCTTCTTTGTAGGCAGTAGGTGGAGTTAGGATAAACTCACGGCTCTTGTCCAGCAAGCAATATTCTGTTAGTTCGGGGTTCTTGGAATTATACCTTACGTTATCCCAATCGTAACCAAAGAATCCATCATTCACCAAATAGAGCCTCTTTCGGGCTTGATAGACAATACGGCCATCTTTATAGCCATTGGCATAGACAATAGTATTGTCATGAGGCGTGAAGAAGTATGTGCTCCACCAATAGGAAGTATTCAAACAGTTTGTCTTACGTTCCATGATTCCAAAGCTATCTGGCATATCACGACAATCACTCGTCCAAGTAATTGAATCGTAGTAGTTGTAATAGGCATTATCTGAAGAGTTGAAACCATATTCATCGGTAAGCTCAAATGTTACAAGGCAGAAGGTCTGAAACACAGGGTCTGTGTTGTCTTTGTCGTCTTCTGCATAGTATGCCTTAATCTTAAACTTGCAGTTGTCGGGAACAGAACGGTCAATATCCGTATCATACGTGTAACTTTTCTTCATCATTTCCAAATCGGTTTCGGTCATGCGTTTATATACAATCATGCCATATATAGACTTGTAACCATTGCTGCCATCACTCGTCGCTCCCAATTTTTGTATGGTGTACATTAAGGTCTTGCCATTCGACTCGTCAAGCTTAAGAATCTGCATGTATCTGCTGTCTGTTGTCTGCTTGTTGCTGCCAAACAGTATGAAGCCTTTGTCCATGTCATAAGTCCATGATACACGACTGAAACAAAAGGCTGGCAAGGCATCACTATAAAAATAACTAAAAGCTTGCTGTGATGTCTCAAACCAAAAGTGTGTAGGGCTGCCACCAAATCTGTCTTTCCAAAATTCCTCCTTGCTCAACTTTCCGTTTTCCTGTACCTCATAAGTGGCAATACTCTCCCAACCATAGCCCTTGACCTTACTCTGTATTTCTTCTGCTGCTATTGGCTTTCTCCCTTTTAGCACACAGCACCCCTCATCATTAACAGTATAGGTTTGGTTGAATAGATTCATATCCAACTTACATTGCTCAACACTCAATTCCTCAGACTTATCGCAACTGCCAAATACAACAGTGCAAGCTACGATGAGTGCTATTAACCAAAACTTCTTAGTCATAATAATCCAAATTTAAAGATTTTACATATAGACAGATTACGGATTTTCAGTGTTTCAAATTCTGCTGTCCAAGATAACTGAGTGCAAAAATACAAAAGTATCAACGTAATAGTGCATTTTTTTATTTTTTATAACACTCAAAACATACTTTTGTGCAAATAAAGGAAGAATAAACTACACCTGACAAATCTATTTACATATTTCTATGCACTGCCTACAGTTGGTACACTCACTTTCTGCAACCGTTGGGAGCAAAATTTCTTCGCCCTCATGGTGGAGCGAGGCGTTTTGGGGTTCCCAAAACATAACCTCGCTCCCTCCTCCAAACATAATAATCGACACTCTTGTCTTTCGATTCTCCAAATCCAAAATTGCCGACCTTAAATCTCACAATTTGCATGAAACATCAAAAGCTGCTGCATTGATAAAGAACAAGGGAACAGACACGACCTGCTTTGTTCTTGAAGTTTGCAAAAGACAAGGTAATAATATTCTGTGCGCAATTTGCCAAGTATAGTAGTTGTATATTGTCGTTTTATTTCGTAAGCTATACCGAGTGTGTTATGTGCGCTGTGTGTCCTCGGTATAGGTTGCATAAATCTAATGCCATGCTAAAACACTGCGGAGGTTCGCCCAAGTGGCTGGAGGCGCAAAGCCTCCAAGGAACGTTGCAGCAATCATTTCGGAGAATAGAGCGGTAGCCAATAATCCACAAGTACATTTTACAGCGGAACAAGTGTTGGGCGTTTTTCAGATGAGCAGTTGAAGAGATATGGTATTGCTATGAAAATCAAACACTAAACCTGTCAACAAGTTCTCAACAAAAGTTTCGACACAACAAATCACTGGGCAAAAGAGAAACATAGACATGGACATTGAGGGCTTCTCTTTCCATCATTACCTTTCTTTTGTTGAGATATTTGTTGAGAGTATGTAGAGCCATAAATACTTGATATTCAATACGACTTTCTGTATATTCAACAAATCAACAAAAATATGGGGATTTGTCAGTTTTTTATACAATATGACAAATCCCCAACAAGCAAAGTATATGCTTCAGTACTTATTCACGACAGTACGACAGCGACAAACAAACCAACAAGCAAGAGTACATTCAGCTAAAGGCGGTTGTTCCTCCACTGAATTGTAGGACAATGACACTACTTTTCTCTTTTGCCCCGTACAACTTCTTCATGATGGTGTCCCGAAACCGAACAGCACCATAAGAGCCTATACGGAAACAAAGGGCAACAACCATCGGGAAACCATACATCGTTTGCCAAATGCCCTTGGAGGTTTCCTGTTTCTGTTGTACCTCCGACATGGGCAACAAACCTTCCTCGTATATCGACCTTATCACAGCATGGAGTTTCGGGGCGGTGACATGGAGCATATCCACCAATTCGCCCTCGCTCATCCACAAGTCTTTCAAGTTGGACGGAATGGAAAGTTCTCCATTTCCGTCCACGGTGATTACAGTCCTTTTCATGCCATTCCCCCCATTGTCGGCATATGCCCCTTGATTCGACTTTCAAAAGCTGATATGTCATGCTCCAATTTAGTACTTGTCACCTTTGCGTAAATTTGTGTTGTGGCGATGTCCGTATGTCCCAGTATCTTGCTTACACTCTCTATCGGCATACCGTAGTTTAAAGCCAAAACTGCGAACGAATGCCGGCTTACATGAAATGAAATTCGCTTCTTGATGCCACACATTTTTGCCACTTTCTTTATACGCTTGTTTACCATGTCAAGTGAGCCAATATTAAACAAGTGCATATCTTTTCTCAATGGCTTGTAACGTTCAATTATCTGTATGGCTGCATCTATCAGTTTAATTTTGAATGGTACGCCTGTCTTTTGACGCTGAGAAACTATCCATGGAGACCCACTTATAATGGCAACATTGTCCTCTGTAAGATTCTTGATGTCAACGAAAGAGATACCTGTCCAACAACCAAACATAAACAAGTCTCTCGCAAAAGCAAAGTTGGGATTTTCCAACTCTATTCCTGCAAATATGTCCAATTCTTCCTCTGTCAAGAACTCACGCTCCTTGTGGTCTGGGTCAACGTGGTACATGGCAAACGGATTTCTCTGTATCTTGCCGTTGTAGTGTGCTGCCGTGACGATATGCTTCAATGGTATGGAGTATATCCAAATGGTAGATTGCGTGAGTCCAATGACATTCTTCAAATACAGACAAAAATCACGGATGAACTCCTCGGTAAGCTCATTCATGGACATATCGCTGCGCTTGTACTGAAATTTGATGAACTCGGCAACGTACTTTCTTACCGTCAGATACTTGCGGTAGGTTCGGACAGCTCGGTCTTTTCCCACGCGTTGGGCAAAGGCTGCGTTCTCCTTGTCAAAAGCTCTGAGTAATGTCTCATACTCCGTACCTATGCCTTGATATGCGTTTCTCACCATTTCAGCGGTAACGAACGCCTCACGGTCGGAAAGCCGTTGGTAATGCTTAGCGATTTGAGCCTTGATGTTATCAAGCGCAAAGTTCACCTCATTGGCTTCCTTGCTTCTGCCTTTGGCTCTGTTGCCCTTGGCATCCCATATCGCCTTGGTCACGCTCAGCTTGCAACTGAACTGTGCGATAGTTCCGTTGATTGTCACACGTCCCATGATAGGGACAATTCCGTTTCTCTCCTTGCTTCCGTTTACATAGAAGACTGTCTTGAATGTACTTCTCATAATTCCTTGCTTTTTGTTCTGTGCAAAATTAAATCATGAGAGTTGCATGGCAAATTCACAACCTGTGCAGAATTGAGAAGTAAAAACCGAAGCCGTTAAAAATGCTTATTAGAGCGTTTCTTTGAGGTAATGACTTGAAAGCGTTTCTACTTCTCAAATCCGCCATTTTCGCATTTCCTCACGAATGCCACAAAAAGCCAACGACTGCCACAACCACTTGAAACTCAAAACAAAAGCTCAAATCTGCTATTTTTTGCTTTTTTAGTCATTCTTTTTCCCAAAAACGGCACGTTTGGCAATGCAAAACAATGCTGTTTTTGAGCGCAAATCATGTCGTTTTATGCCATTTTAGAACAAAAAATGATGCACATTATCTGGTCAGGCGGCATAATGCCTTATACGACAGACTGTTGCAATTGCACACGTATTTTGCCCATATTTTCGTCCAAATGATTTTAATTTTCAAATATTCAAGTTTCAGAGCGTCGGCGAAATTCAATTTGACATGTAAATGCCGAATATTAAGTCAAAGTGGCAAACTGATAAATTACAGGTCGATACCTGCTTCTTTTTCCTTTTGTGCAAAGAAATTGCCGGTTAGAATATTTTTTATTCATGAAATTTTTGTCTTTTTGTTTTTTTTCTTAATTTTGCACAAAACTCGAACAACTAACTTTTTAATGATAATTATTATGTAAAAATTAAGTGGAAAGAAAATCAGACTTTTAGCTGCCGCTGTTTTAGTGGTGGGAGGTACGTTTATTCCTCAAACTGCATTTGCGTATAAGTATTACGTGCATTGCGATGATGGAGATGTTATGATGTTTGAATTTGAAGATAAGGAGACGGCGAAGTTGTACTTTTCAATCCTTGGTAGTGGTGGCTTATTTGGTGAGCATGCTTATCTTACATCAAGGCCAAATGGCGGTTTTTTAACTGGCTTTTAATTTATGCGGCATTATTTATTTTTAGATGTAATATTAAGGCAATATTTAAATTCAAGCATTCATTTGTCATGTAGGTGTTATGTTAAATGATTAAGAGGACACTGAAAAGGTTCTCATTTTGCGATTTCTTTGCTTGCGTTATTAGTACCCCTTATACGACACGATTGCAAATATCGCAATCTCAGAAACTCAAAAATGCTTTTAAGGACTTTTTCGGTGCCCTCCCGATTAAGTGGCGTTTTTTTTGTTCTATGAAAAAAATATATTTAACAATATTAATATTGTTCGTTTTGAGTTCATCTGTATTTTCTCAAGGTGAACTATTATTGGGTATAGGTGGTAAGTATAAAAAAATAAAAAAGGATATATATGATACGGCATTGGTTAGCGCATATTATAAGCTCGCCTATCTAAAAGATTCAACAAGAACTTCAAGTTACACGAAAGGACTTACCGTGTTGTCCTTTTCAGATAAGTATGTAAGATTTGGTGATTATTACAGATTATTGGCTGATTCTGTCAATGACATGTGTGCTGAAGATAAAAAAAAAGCTCGTGATGAGAGCTTAAATGTTGAACATTCTAATTATATATCAAAAACGGCATTTTATACAGCTACTATGACGGACCTGGAAAATAGGCAGACAACAGTCCAGATAGATTTTCTTTTAAAGTATGAATACACAATGCCTACTCCTGATCTGCGCTGGATCCTCGAGAGCGGCGACACACTGATAAACGGAGTGGCGTGTAAGAAGGCAACCTGCAATTATGCCGGCAGACATTATATCGCATGGTATGATGAAAACTTTCCTGTCCCATACGGACCATACATTTTCTATGGACTTCCAGGGCTGATAATGAAAATATATGATGATAAGCGGAACTGGATTTTTGAAAATGTCGGTATCGAGAAAGCTGAAAGTCTACGTGAAATGTATTTGTATAAGCGCAAGGATATAATAAAGACATCAAGAGAACACGCTCTTGCCGCATATAAAAATCAACTTGAAAACATGCTCCGTGCGGCAATAGAGTCAGGTAGGGTTAAGATTATAAAGAAAGGTCCTCGGTTTGATGAAAAGTTGAAGAAACGTCCGAGCAACATGATTGAACAGGAATGGTGATGTGTCTTGTCAGAATATTGTTGGCCTTTGTGTTGACGGCATGCCCTCTTGCGGGTTTTGCGCAGACTGGCGGTGACGTATATGTCGAAGGGCGTGTGAGCAACTCGGAAGGCAAGGCGTTGCTTAATGTAACGTGCAAGCTGCTTGACAAAAGAGACTCACTTCTTGCTTATTCGTTTACCGATAAAAACGGAGAATACAGAATAAAACGCTGTGCAGGAGCCGCAAGCATAATGTTCTCGCGTGTGGGGTATAAGTCTGAAACAGTAAGGCTGAAGAATGGCAGCTCCGGATATGACGCCACTCTGTATGACCGCGACCTGCAACTGAACAACGTAACCGTTACGGCCGACGCGATAACACGCAAGAAGGATACGCTGATGTATAATGTTGACGCATTCCGCCAAAAAGGCGACGTCTATATAGAAGATGTGTTGAAACGCATGCCCGGCATTGATGTAGATGAGAGCGGACGCATAACCTATCAGGGCAAGGCTATAAACAAACTTAACATAGAGGGACTGGACCTGATGGGCAACCGATACAACCAGGCTACGCGCAACATGCCGGCTGAGGCTGTGGCTCAGGTGCAGGTAATGGAGAACAACCAGCCCATAAAGGCCCGGCAGGGCAAGGTGAACAACGACAGAGCCACGCTTAATCTTAAGCTGAAGAAAAACTACAGGGTGAAGCCCTTCGGCGAGGTGTCGGGCTCGATAGGGTTCGATCCCACATTATGGGACAACCGTGCCACGGCCATAAGTATAGCCGGAAACAACCAGCTGCTTGCCGACGGAGCCATGAACAACTGCGGTATCGGGCTTGGGCAGCTTGCCGTTGACATGAACACGCTTGAAGACGCTTATACATACGAGCCTGAGCCAAAGTCTTTTCTGTATTCGCCGACATACCATGTTCCGCCAATGTCGCAGCGCTATTATCTCGACAACAAGTCTTCTTTTGCCGGACTCAACTTTCTCCATGCGTTCACCAAGTCGTCGGTGTTGCGTGTCAATGCCCTTTATTATGCAGACACAACGGTTGGTGAAGACAGTGTGTTTAGCCGTTACGTGGCAGACGACACTGTGAGCATATTTGAGAACAACAGGATAACCGACAGCCGGAATACGGCAAAAATGAGCCTTGCTTATGAACTTAACACAAAAAAGGTGTATCTGTCTGACCGTCTTACCGGAAGTATTACATGGCGTGACGCGGCAAACAACAATACGACAAACATCGGAAAGGTGGAAGAATTTATATATCAAAAGCCGCGCGGCCTTCAGAACATCCTCACCGCAGAGCTGAACACTCCGTCGCGCCTTTACAGCCTGTCATCGGTATTCCGGCTTTATGACAATGCGGAATCTCTTTCGGTGGTATTTGGCGGCGACGGCTCAGACAGCCGGATGTTGAAGCTGAAGAGTACATTCATGCGTAACCGTGTTGCAACTGTATTCGACTTGTTCGGCAACAGCCTGACATTGGGCTATATTATGGAACATAAGCACAACAATGTTGCCGGTACTCAGTCGGGACACAGCAGTGTAAGCGGATATTGGATTCATACGGCAGAACCTATGTATGAGATAAATTTTAGCGGAGGCTCGGCTGAAATATCCCTTCCTGTGGAGTACATATCATGCCGTTACAGCTGGCGTGACGGCCGCACCGCCAGGTTTATGTTTTCGCCTCATGCTGATGCCAGCCTGAAGATTGGCAATTTGCTCACAGCCGATGTTGCCGTGGCCTACAATCAGGCTGCCGACACGGATAATCCGCTGACAGATGGCGTGGTGGCAAACAATTACCGCACATATACAAAATATCCTGACAGCATCTCTGTTGAACGTACTTCGCTGGCTAATCTGCGGCTTTCATATTTCGACGCTTCTTCTATGTTTTCTTGTAATGTCTATGCAGGCTGGACGCATGTCAGGCGCGACTATTACATGAAGTATCTTTATGCCGGCGATTACACTTTCGCAACTCCCGAATGGCATGACAACAGCCGTTCTTCGTGGAGTCTGGTGGCATCGCTCAAGAAGATATATACGCGCGCCGGCCTATCGGTAGATGCTTCGTGCAGCTATTCATACAACAAGGCGTTGGCCTCGCAAAACGGAATAGAAGACTATCTGCGTTATAACGCAATGAATGCCTCGCTTACAACGGGATGGGATAAGCTCAGCTGGATTAATCTAAGTGTGACATGTGCCGGCAATGTCAGCTGGAAACGGCACGACTGTTTTTCGGAAAGCGGCGATTTGCTTAAAAATGTATACTATACAGTGCGTATGGATGTCTATCCAGTAAGCAATGTGCATGCGTATTCAGATTTTTCGCAAACCACGTTTGAAGTGTCGCATGGCCATTATTCTACAAACTGCTTTTGGAATGCCGGAGTAATATATGACGTTCTAAAGAGTCTAAGTCTGTCAGTTTCTGCCGTCAACCTTCTTGACCGGCGTGTATATGAGGAGGCTTTTTACACTGGAGTCAATTACCAATATTACCGCACACCGCTGCGCGGGCGTGAGATGATGGTGTCAGTCCGGCTGAAATTCTGACTGTTAAGCAAATATATTGTTTTTCATGTATAGATTTGGTGACAAGTATCAAAAGTACATTTATTTATAGTTTAGTTTAATGTTTCTTTAATCTTTTACGCGTTAAAATGTTTGTGGAGTCAAATAAAAATAATAATTTTGCACACGATAATCAGTATGTGCAAAAGTAAATTAGGAGAAACAACCAGATGTCCATATCTAAAACAAGGCAAAAACTGGTAGACGTTGCCAGGCAACTGTTTGCCAAAAATGGCTTGGAAAATACGACGATGAACGATATAGCCAAGGCTTCGGGCAAGGGCAGGCGTACTCTTTATACCTATTTTAAAAGTAAAGAGGAGGTCTACTATGCCGTGATTGAGTCGGAGCTCGAACGGCTTTCGGACAAGATGGACGAGGTGGCCGCCAAGAAAATAAGGCCTCAGGACAAGATTATTGAGCTGATTTACACGCACCTTAATATGATTAAAGAAACCGTGATGCGCAACGGTAACCTCCGAGCTGCCTTCTTCAGAAATATATGGATGGTGGAGAAGGTGAGAAAGAACTTTGACGAAGACGAAATAGAACTTTTCAGAAAGGTGTATGCCGACGGCAAACTCGACGGAGAGTTCGACATAGACAATGTTGAGCTGGTGGCCGACATCACGCACTATTGTATCAAGGGCCTTGAGGTGCCTTTTATCTGCGGCCGTCTTGGTCATGGCATGACGCCCGAGGCCAGCAAGCCGCTTGTGGCAAAAGTCGTGTATGGTGCGCTGGGCAAGCCGATGTCTAAGTAGGAGGCTTGTGCCTGATATAAAAAATATGTACTTAAAATTATCTACAACTTTATAAAATAAAAAAGAAAATGGGATTATTAACAGGTAAGACTGCGCTTATTACAGGTGCAGCGCGCGGTATCGGTAAGGCTATCGCGCTGAAGTTTGCTGAAGAGGGCGCTAACGTAGCCTTCACAGACCTTGTTATTGACGAGAACGGAAAAGCCACAGAGGCCGAGATAGCTGCTAAGGGCGTTAAGGCTAAGGGATATGCCAGCAATGCTGCTGACTTCGCTCAGACAGAAGAGGTTGTTAAGTTGGTGAAAGAGGATTTCGGCTCAATAGACATCCTCGTTAACAATGCCGGAATAACAAAGGACGGACTGATGTTGCGTATGACTGAGGCACAGTGGGATGCAGTTATCGCTGTCAACCTGAAGAGTGCGTTCAACTTCATACACGCTTGTGTTCCTGTAATGATGCGCCAGCGTAAGGGTTCTATCATCAACATGGCATCTGTAGTAGGTGTTCACGGTAATGCCGGCCAGGCTAACTATGCTGCTTCAAAGGCAGGTCTTATTGCTTTGGCAAAGAGCATCGCACAGGAAATGGGTCCTAAGGGCATCCGCGCCAACGCCATTGCTCCGGGCTTTATCGACACAGCCATGACTCAGGCTCTGTCTGACGAGGTTCGCAAGGAGTGGGCTGCAAAGATTCCTCTGCGCCGCGGCGGTACAGTTGACGACATCGCAGCCTGCGCTACATTCTTGGCTTCAGACATGTCAAGCTACATCTCTGGCCAGGTTATCCAGGTTGACGGTGGTATGAACATGTAATAAATTATCAGTTTATACAGATTTGTGCAAAGAGAGAAGATTGCTACGAGAGTCTTCCCTCTTTGCTTTTGTTAAAACATTATCAGTCATATTATAAATACAGGATACAGACATGCAGGTTATATACGAGGACAATCACATCATCATAGTGAGCAAGCGCAGCGGTGAGATTGTGCAGGGCGACAAGACCGGCGACAGGACACTGGCCGATGATGTGAAGCAGTATATTAAAGAAAAATATGCAAAGCCGGGAAATGTGTTTCTCGGTGTTGTCCACAGGCTCGACCGCCCCGTTTGGGGACTTGTCGTGTTTGCCAAGACGTCGAAGGCCCTTTCGCGTCTTAACGACATGTTCAGAACAGGCGACGTTCATAAGACATACTGGGCGATAACCCAAAACTGCCCTGCAGAGCCTGAAGCTGTATTGACCGACTGGATTAGCCGCAACGAAAAGCAGAACAAGAGTTATGCCTACGACCATGAGGTGCCCGGCTCAAAGAAAGCCATGCTGCACTACAAGGTGATAGGCCGTTCGGACAATTATACGCTCGTTGAGGTTAATCTGATGACCGGACGCCACCATCAGATACGTTGCCAGTTGGCAAACATCGGATGTCCGATAAAAGGCGACCTTAAGTATGGCGCAAGGCGCAGCAATCCCGACGGAAGCATATCGCTCCTGGCACGCAAGATAGAGTTTGTGCATCCTGTGTCGAAGGAGAAGATATACGCCGAGGCACCGCTTCCTGACGACAGGTTGTGGCGCGAAATGCGTATGCTGTAACGTTATATTAGCCTCGTCAGGCATTTTTGTTGCCAAATAATTTCTTTTTTTCCGAAATATTTGCTTACTTTGCATGTATTACGGTTGGATACAATTTTTTACATGTGCCGATGAGGAAGACGTTGAAGTGGGCCGGTGTGATAGTGCTGACACCGGTTTTGCTGTTTATTACGCTTGCAGTGCTGCTTTACATCCCTGCTGTACAGAATTGGGCTGTAAAGCAGGTGGTTGCGTATGCCTCTGATAAAACCGGCATGGACATCACGGTAGACCGTGTGCGGCTCGAGTTTCCGCTTGACCTCGGCGTGCATGGCTTCCGCATGATTCAGCAGAACGACTCGCTGCCGCAGGTGAAAGACACGGTGGCTGACGTCAAGAAACTTGTTGTTGACATACAGCTTTGGCCGTTGTTGAAGAAGAAGGTGGAGATAGACGCCTTCGAGTTCAACGGGCTTAAAGTGAATACGGCTGATTTTATTCATGAAGCCCGCGTGAAGGGAAGCATCGACAGGCTTTATCTGCGCAGCCACGGAATCGACTGGGGCAAGGAGACAATACTCGTCAATGAGGCCGAACTGAAAGATGCCTCTGTAAACGTGGAACTTAGCGACACGGTTCCGCCCGACACGTCAAAGAGCAAGAACTATTGGAAAATAACCGTAGAGAAGCTTGATATAGCCAATACGGGAGTTGTAGTCCACATGCCCGGCGACACACTTCAGGTAGGAGGCTATCTGGGTAAGGCTGAGGCGCGCAGCGGCTTCTTCGACCTTGGTACGAGCCTTTACAGGCTGAACAGCCTTAAGCTTGACGACAGTCGCGTAAGCTATGACAACAATTTCAAGGTGCGCACAAAGGGACTAGACTATAATCATATAAGTCTGTCAGACTTAAACATCAGCATTGATTCATTCTATTATTGTGCGCCTAAGCTCGACATGATATTGCGTGCCTGCTCGTTTAAGGAGAAGAGCGGTATCACTGTCAATGACATCTCAGGTCCGTTTGCCATGGATTCTGTCAAGATATCCCTGCCTTCTTTCAGCCTGAAGACTCCCGACTCTTATCTGAAAGCCAATCTTATAATGGACCTTAATGCGTTCAGCGACAAGAATCCGGGCAAGCTGCAGCTCAGGGCTGACGGTGAGTTTGGCAAGCAGGACATCATGCGCTTCATGGGCAGTATGCCCACAGCGTTTATACGGCGTTGGCCTAATCAGCCGCTTTCGGTCAAGGCTGTCATATCCGGCAACATGAAATATCTTAAGTTTGCCGGACTAAACCTTAAGCTGCCTACGGCGTTCAATGTCAACGCACGAGGCTTTGCCGCAAACCTTAACGACGATAAGCGTCTGCGTGCAAATGTCAGTCTTGACGCCAGAACATATAATCTGAGTTTTGTTAAAGCGCTGGCTGCGAGCAGTGGAGGATCGTTTAATATACCTGCGGGAATTGTTCTCAAGGGCGACTTTAAGGCCAACGGCAAGCAATATGCGGCAGATTTCATAGCCCGTGAGGGCGGAGGCAGTGTTAAGGCAAAGGCCGACTTTAATGCAGCCACCTTGACTTATAAGGCTTCTGTTGCAGCCGATAATCTCCATCTTGGCCATTTCTTGCCGGGCAGCGGAATGGGCGATTTCACAGGCAGCATGAATGTTAAGGGCAACGGACTCGATTTCCTGTCGCATCGCACAGCTTTGCAGGCAAAGGCAGGCATAAGGAAATTCAGTTATGGCAAGTATAATTTTGACGGAATTGATTTCGACGCTAACCTTAACAACGGCAAGGCGCATGCTTGCGTTAACAGTGCCAATCCGCTGATTAACGGTAATGTGAGGTTTGACGCATTCTTGAGCCGCAAGAAGATAATGTCATCGCTTAAGGCTGACTTGGATCATGCCGACTGGTATGGACTTGGAATAGTGAAGTCGCCGTTCACGACATCTTTCAACTGTGAGATAGATGCGTATACAGATCTTAAGACATTGCTGGGCGTGAAGGGTAATCTGAGGAATCTGGTCATGACAGATTCGGCAAGGACCTACCGTCCGGATAACCTTGAGATTGACATGATCACGAGCAGCGACACAACTCACTTTGCCGCATATTGTGGTGACTTCCGTCTGAGGTTCAACGGCAGCGGCGGATATAAGAAAGTGCTTAAGCAGAGCGGATTCTTCATGGATGAACTATCTGCCGAACTTAAAAATAAGAAAATAGACATATCCGTGCTGAGGTCTAAGCTGCCTTTGGCCGATCTTTATCTCACAACAGGAAAGAATAACCCTCTTAGCAGGTTTATAGCCAATGCCGGCTATGTTTTCCAGGATGCAAGCATAGACATAAAGTCGTCGCCGCATACTGGACTAAACGGCAGCGTTCAGCTTCTTGAACTTCAGAAGAACACTCTGGTGCTCGATACCGTGCGCTTTAATATCGTGTCAGACTCGACGCAATGCTCTTACAACGGACAGGTGCGCAACAACAGCGACAACAAGCAGTATGTGTTCAATGCCTTGTTCGATGGATATGTGTTTGAGAAAGGCTCGGGCGTAAACTTCAAGGTGTATGATGCAAAAGACAGCCTCGGACTCAAGATGGGCATTGAGGCCTCAATGGAGGAGAACGGCATAAAGATGCACATGCTTACTGACGACCCGATTCTCGGATATAAGAAGTTTGAGGTTAACGAGAACAACTATATCTTCATGGGAACCGACCGGCGCATCATGGCAGACTTGCGCCTGAAGGCCGACGACGGAACGGGTATATATGCATATACTAACGACGAAAACACCGATGCGCTTCAGGACCTGACGATAGGACTTAACAAGTTTGATCTGTCGAAGCTGCTTACGGTTGTTCCGTATATGCCTCGCATAACCGGAATAATGAACGGCGACTTCCACTTGATACAGACAAAGGACGAACTTTCTGTGTCATCGTCAGTAACTGTAGATAAGATGACATACGAGCGGACACGCATGGGCAACATCGGACTTGAGTTTGTCTATATGCCTCAGTCGGACGGAACCCACAGCGTTGACGGAATGCTCATGTGTAACGATAATCAGGTGGCAGACATTAGCGGATCGTATAAATCGGAAGGTGACGGACAACTGGATGTTACGATGAATATGTCACGCCTGCCGATGCGTCTGCTCAACGGATTCATTCCTGACCGTATCATTCGTCTGAAAGGTTATGCCGACGGCTCTCTTGATGTTAAAGGTACGCTGTCGCATCCACGTGCCAATGGCGAGCTTACGTTGGATTCTTGTTATATGCGCAGTGCGCAGTATGGCATACGTATGCGTCTTAGCGAGGAGCCTATCCGTATCGTAGGAAGCAATCTGCTGTTCGAGAATTTCAAGATGTTTGCAAACAATGACAACCCGTTGATTCTCGACGGAAACATCGACTTCTCTGACGTTGCCAATATGTCTATGGATCTGCGCATGGCTGCCAAGAACTGTCAGATAATTGACGCCAAGGAAAACAGGCGCAGTGTGGCTTTCGGTAAGGCCTTTGTCGACTTTATCGGCACTATGCAGGGGCCGCTTAGCAATCTTAAACTATTAGGACGCCTAGATGTGCTCGGTTCTACCGACATGTCTTACATCCTGCGTGATTCGCCTTTGTCTACCGACAACCAGATGGACGAACTTGTTAAGTTTACAAGCTTCAGTGACACTACAGAGGCCGTTGTAACACATCAGCCGCTGTCGGGCTTCAGCATGGATCTCACGATGAATATTGCCCAAGGATCTCACGTCATGTGCTACCTTAATGCCGACCATTCTAACTATATCGACCTTATGGGCGGCGGAAGCCTGCGCATGAAGTACGGCTTGACAGGCGACATCGTGTTGACCGGAAAATATACTCTCGACAATGGCGAGATGAAATATTCGTTGCCTATTATTCCTCTTAAGACGTTTACCATTCAGGACGGAAGCAATATTGAGTTTACCGGAGACCCGATGAACCCGAAGCTAAACATAACGGCCACGGAGAGAACAAAGGCAAGTGTGTCTAACGGCGGGGAGCAAGGGCGTACGGTTGAGTTCGACTGCGGCGTGGTTATAACCAAGACCCTTTCGGACATGGGACTTGAGTTTACGCTCGATGCGCCGGAGGATATGTCGCTGCATAACGAGCTGATGGCAATGAGCGTGGAACAGCGCGGCCGACTAGCCGTTACGATGCTTACCACGGGCATGTATATAGCCGACGGCAACACCAGCGGATTCTCCATGAACAACGCGCTAAGTTCGTTCCTGCAGAGCGAGATTAACAATATTACGGGAAGTGCGTTGCGCACGCTCGACCTCAGTTTCGGTATGGACAATGCCACTGACGCCAGCGGAAACACCCACACTGACTATTCGTTCAAGTTTGCTAAGCGCTTCTGGAACAACAGAATGAAGATTGTAGTAGGCGGAAAAGTGTCAACGGGTGCCGACGTGGCTAATCAGAACGAGTCGTTCTTTGACAATGTGACGCTCGAATACCGCCTGAGCAACTCTTCAGACACTTACGTCAAGCTGTTCTATGACAACAATGCTTACGACTGGCTCGAAGGCACCACCCGCGAGTATGGCGTAGGTTTCATCTGGAGAAGAAGCCTGCAGCATTTTAAGGATATATTCAGTTTCAAGAAGAAGGACGCGATTATTCCGTTGCGCTCTGATACAATACCTGACAAGAAATGAGACTATCGGTAAAGAATATAATATATGTGGCCAGAAGGTCGTTTCCGTCGTTGCGCGTTTTTGCGCTTCGTGTGTGCCTGTTGGCTGCCATTTCGGTGTTGCTGTGGTCGTGCTCAACCACCAGCGGCATACCGAAGGGTGACCAGTTGTTCATCGGACTGACAAAGATCGACTATCAGGACTATGAGAAAAGCGACCATTATGAGACAACTCGCGAGGAGGTTGAGGCTTCGTTGGCTACAGCTCCCAACGGAGCCTTGTTCGGCAGTTCGTATTATCGCACGCCGTTTCCTTACGGCTTGTGGATATGGAACGCCTTTTCAGGCTCAAAGAACAAGATAGCACAATGGATGACCAAGACGTTTGGCAAGTCGCCCGTGCTCATGAGTCAGGTAAATCCTCAGCTCCGTGCCTCAGTGGCGCAGTCGGTGCTACGCAATCATGGCTATATGAACGGAACGGTAGAGTATGAGATTGTGGAACAGAAGAATCCAAAGAAGCGCAAGATAGGGTACACCGTAAAGTTCGGACCGTTGCTCACGGTGGACACACTTCAGTATGTGGGCTTTCCGGAGATGGCCGACACGCTGTTAGAGAAGACAAAGGATGAGGCCAAAATAAAGAGCGGTTCGCCTTTTGACGCCTCTGCTCTTGACGCAGAGCGCAACCGTATAGCCACTTTGTTTCGCAACAACGGCTATTATTATTATCAGCCGAGTTTCGCCTCTTATCTTGCCGACACAACCATCACGCCCGGCAAGGCCAGTCTGCGCCTGCAGATGGCCGACAATCTGCCGGAACTTGCCAAGCACAAATGGTATATAGGAAAAATCAGAATAGACATCCGCAAACAGTTTATGGAGGTGCTGAAAGACTCGTTCAGCCATCGCTATTTCACGGTCAGGTTCAACGGCCGCAAGCCTCCGATACGTCCGCGAATAATCTTGAGCGACCTGAAACTGCGTCCGCGCAAGCTTTTCAGATACGACGACTATTTGGAATCTTCAAACAAACTTAGCGGATCGGGGCAGTTCAGCTCGGTTGAGTTTGCGTTTACGCCGCGCGACACTACAGCAACATGCGACACGCTCGACCTTAACCTGTCGTGTACGTTCGGCAAGCCTTATGACTTTTATATAGAAACCAACTACACCAACAAGATAAACGGCCGCACCGGTCCCGAACTTGTTATCGGTTTCACAAAACGCAACGCCTTCCGTGGCGGCGAGAAGCTCGACATAAACCTTCACGGCTCTTACGAATGGCAGAAGGGCGGCAACGTCAGCGGCTCGTCGACAGACATGAATTCATACGAGTATGGTGCAGACGCATCAATAGAGTTTCCGCGCCTTATTGTCCCGTTCCTTAAGCATCGCCGCTATTTCACTACACCTACCACATACGCCAAGATCGGTATGAACGTGATGAAGCGTCCTGATTACTTCAAGATGCACACCTTCTCTGCCGAATGGACCTATAAGTGGCAGCGTTCGGCTACGTGGCGCCATGAGTTCAGTCCACTGACGCTGCAGTATCAGCGCCTTAACTACACCACGGCTAAATTCGACTCCATACTTCAGGAAAATCCGTATTTGCAGACATCAATGCAAAATACGTTTATCCCAAAGATGCGCTATATGCTCGCATACAGCAGCACTGTGAAACACCGCAACCCTGTTGTATGGCAGACCACCATCACGGAGTCTGGCAACATCTTGTCGCTTGCTTATATGGCTGCCGGAAACAAATGGGGCGAAGTGGGCAAGCAGCTGTTTAAGAATCCATACGCGCAGTTCCTCAAAATAGAAACCGACTTCAGCAAGATATGGCAGCTGGGGCAGAAGTCGCAGCTTGTGTGGCATATCAGTGCCGGAGTGATTTACACTTACGGCAACAGTCTGGCTGCGCCTTACAGCGAGCAGTTTTATGTGGGAGGAGCCAACAGCATAAGAGCCTTTGCGGTGAGAAGCATAGGTCCGGGAAGCTACACCACCAACGAGTCAAAACTGTCGTATCTCGACCAGACAGGCGACATAAAGCTGCAGCTTAACCTTGAGTATCGCTTTAATCTTTTCGGCAACCTTTACGGAGCAGCCTTTATAGATGCCGGCAATGTGTGGGCCCTGCGTGACGACGGTTATCGCGAGGGCGCCAAGTTCCAGTTTAAGAACGCCCTGAAGGAAATGGCTCTCGGCACGGGAGTAGGTCTGCGCTACGACCTCGACTTCCTCGTGTTGCGTCTCGACTGGGGTGTAGGTCTTCACGTGCCGTTCGATACGGGCAAGAGCGGATTCTATAACATTCCCAAGTTCAGCGACGGCCAGGCCATTCATATCGCCGTCGGCTATCCTTTCTGATGCAGTTTTTTGCTAACGTTATTTGCCGGACACAGTGTTAATGGCTGATTTTGTTGTGTCCGGCTCTGCTTGCTTCTCCCGTAGGAAAAGCACAAATCTGCCGATTCTGTAAGGCGTACGGCCCTGTGTTCCTACGTTGCATTTTGGCGTTCTGCATGCAGAAGAGAAACAGCATTGATTTGCTGCGCCGGTTTGTCATAATGTTATGTATGACATGATTTTCCTTTCTTTGTGATTTTTGTTGGCGCTCTCATACTGCGTTATTTTAAAATTAAAATCATTCGGACGAAAATATGGGCAAAATACGTGTGCAGTTGCAATGTCTTGTGATATAAGACGTTATGCTTATATCCAAAATAATGTGCATCAATTTTTGTTCCGAAACGACATAAAAAGCCTGCATTTTTGCCTAAAAACAGCCTTGTTTTGCGTTGCCAGATGTGCCGTTTTTGAGTAAAAACTCATAGGTTTACCATTAATTAACCTGCCGTTTGACTCTCTTTTGTAAATATGCTTTACCTGTTGGTGCTTAAATCGTAACTATTCAGCGAAAGGGCATAGCGGGGTATCAAG
>UMLR01025670.1_pt1 | contig 62502 bp, 59 predicted proteins | sample 1966741 | NCBI WGS metagenome assembly UMLR01 (sample SAMEA4836207, study PRJEB28245) | human gut metagenome | biome: gut microbiome; material: fecal sample | place: Denmark | collected 2008 | reverse complement strand
TTCCCTACTAATGAATTATGCGTCATTATTTCCAATTTATCATCTAACTTTGATAATTCTATTTTTTCACCATAACGTTTTTCTAATGCAAGAGAAATTAAATAATCCGCAAAATGTGGATTTTTAGGCAACAATGATCCATGTAAATATGTACCGAACACATTTTTAAATCGAGCACCTGCAGTCTTATCCTGCCCATTATTACCATTTCCTACAATAACTTTTCCTAAAGGCTTTGTATCTCCTTGTAAATAAGTCAAACCACTATGATTTTCAAAGCCAACTAAGGTAGAAGGAGCCAAAAAATCAGTTTCAACTGTAACATTTCCTATAAATCTCTTTTTCCCTGCCACAGTATAAGCGTCCATCAGGCTTATTCCTAATAATTTATCCCCATCAAATGGTTGATAATAATGACCAAATAATTGGTATCCTCCGCATATTCCAAGGAAAACAGCTCCATTATCTCTTTCTTGTTGAAGAAATTCTTTATTCTTATATAATTCTCCTGCAACATCTTGCTGCTGTTTATCCTGCCCCCCACCTATAAAATATAAATCGTGAGAAGAAATAGAATCTCCAGAATTAATTTCTTCATACTCAACTTGAATTCCACGCCATTCACAGCGTTTTACAAGAGTAATAATATTTCCCATATCTCCATACAAATTTAACAATTTGGGATATAAATGAGCTATTGAAATTTTTAAATTCTTCTCTTCCATGCTTACTTAATTATATCACATAATCGTGTTATAATCTCTATATGATTGATACACATTCACATATTAATTGCATAGAAGAATTTACTATAGATGAAATAATTACAAATGCTGAAAGTAATGGAGTAGAAAAAATTATCTTACCTGCAGCATACCCATCTGACATTGATATCGTATTTGATATAGTAAACAAATACGAAAACGTGTACGGTCTTTTAGGAGTTCACCCATCAGAAGTAAAAGATTGGAATAATAATTTAATAGATAAAATAAAAAAATATGCAAAAAATAAAAAAATTGTAGGAATTGGAGAAATAGGTCTAGATTATTACTGGGACAAAAGTTTTAATGACTTACAAAAGGAAGTTTTTATAAAACAAATAAAACTAGCTAATGAATTAAATCTTCCAATATCAATTCATGACAGGGAAGCTCATAAAGACACATATGATATTTTAAAAGAATACAACAAAAATTCTCAAATAATTATGCACTGCTTTTCAGGAAGTGTAGAATTTGCAAAAGAATGTGTAAAAGAAGGTTGGTACATAGCACTAGGAGGAGTTGTTACTTTTAAAAACGCTATAAAAATGAAAGAAGTAGCAAAGAATATTCCAATAGAAAAATTATTATTAGAAACAGATGCACCATATCTCACACCAGTACCATACAGGGGTAAGACAAATCAACCGGCATATGTAAAATATGTTGCAGAAGAAATTGCAAAACTTAGAGATACATCATTTGATGAAATAGACAAAATAACAACTCAAAATGCAGAAAGAGTATTTAATATATGAAAGAAAGACTTGATAAATATCTTACAGATTTAGGATACTTTGAGACAAAAAGCAAAGCTGCTGCTGCAATACTTGCAGGACATGTAAAAATTAATGACGAATACATAACAAAAGCAGGCTTTCAAATAAACCCGTCAAAAGAATATGATATTCAAGTAAAATCAATGCCATACGTTTCCAGAGGAGGATTTAAGCTAAAAAAAGCACTTGATACATTTCCTGTAAAAATAGAAAATAGAATTTGCCTAGATGCAGGTGCCTCAACAGGTGGCTTTACCGATTGTCTTTTACAAAATGGTGCTAAATTTGTCTACGCAGCAGACGTAGGATACGGACAGCTTGATTGGAAAATTCGTTCAGATAATAGAGTTAAAACAATTGAAAGAACAAATTTAAAAATCTGTTCTTTTAATGAAATATATGATGAAAATGAACCTGTTGCAGATCTTTTAGTAAGTGACTTATCTTTTATATCTTTAACCAAAGTTTTGGAAAATCTAAAAAAATTACTTAATCCGGAATTTCATGAAATGGTGTGTCTTATCAAGCCTCAATTTGAAGCAGGCAAAGAAAAAGTTGAAAAAGGCGGAGTTGTCAGAGATAAAAAAGTTCATATTGAAGTAATAGAAAATGTAATAAATTTTGCAAAAAAATTAGACTATAAAATCAATGGCTTAACTTTTTCATCAATAAAAGGGCCTTCTGGCAATATTGAATACCTAATCTGGCTTTCTACAAAAAGCGAAGAAGAAACTACTTTTGATATTAAATCAATAGTAGACAATGCCTTTCAAACTCTTAATTAATTATACTTTAGGCAAAGTTGCGACAGGAGTTGCTCCATATAAATCAATATATTTGAAGAAATTCAAAACTACTCCAGGCGGGAAAAAGTAATTATTATTAGTAGGAGTAATTTTCAACATTGAATGAGTAGAATCAACTTCTACAATACTTGCAAGATATTGTTTGTTTACTGCTGTAAATAAAATGTACCCTGTTTTTGACTGAATTTCATCTATTTCAAATCTATTAGCATTTGCACTTGCAATCGCCATATAAAATAACTTATCTGCAGGCAGAATATAAGTTCTGGTACAAGTATTAAAATTAATATTCTGAGGTGTAATAAGTGTACTCAAAGACATACCTTCCTCAGCCTTTACAGGAAAAGCAGAAAAAACAAAAACAAAACTTAAAATTAACAATATATATTTTATAACTCTTTCCATGATTCACCTACATTTACATCAACAACCAAAGGTACAGATAAAGGCTGATTTAGTTCCATAGCTTCTTTTACAAGATTAGTCACAACATCAAGTTCAGATTTCACAACCTCTACCACAAGTTCATCGTGAACTTGCATAATCATTTTTGATTTAAGATTGTTTTCTTTTAACTTTTTAGAAAAATCAATCATAGCAATTTTCATTAAATCAGCAGCTGTACCTTGTATTGGCTGATTAATTGCTGCTCTTTTTGCAAACTCTCTAATCATACCGTTAGAACTTGATAATTCTGTTGCAAGATAACGCTTTCTACCAAAAATAGTTTCAACAAAGCCTTTTTCTTCCGCTTCAAGCACAGTACCTTCCATATAAGCTTTAACTCTAGGATAGGTTGCGAAATATTTTTCAATAAAAGTTTCTGCATCAGCATTAGAAATACCTAAAGATTTTGCAAGCCCATACTTACTTTGTCCATAGATAATCCCAAAATTTACAGCTTTTGACTTATAACGCATTTCTTTAGTAACATCTTCCACAGGAACATCAAAAACTTTAGAAGCTGTCAGTGTATGTACATCAACTCCACTATTAAATGCTTCTAAAAGATGTTTATCTTGAGTAATATGAGCTAATAACCTCAATTCTATTTGAGAATAATCAGCTGATAATATCAAACCATTTTCTTTATTCCCAGATACAAAAGCATTTCTTATTTTATTACCTTCTTCTGTTCTAACAGGAATATTTTGTAAATTAGGATTAGAAGATGATAATCTACCAGTAGCAGTCACAGTCTGATTATAAGTTGTATGAATTCTATTATCTTTTCTGTCAATCAAAGCTGGCAATGCCTCTGTATAAGTTGACTTCAACTTTGCAAACTTGCGATAATCCAAAATTAACTGTGCGATTTCATATTCTTCAGCTAATTCTTCTAACACAGCTGCATTCGTGGAATAATTGGTCTTTCCTCGTTTTTTCTTAGCTTTAAGCCCCAATTTTTCAAAAAGGACTTCTCCTACTTGACGTGGAGAATTTATATTAAAAACTCCACCAGCAATCTCGTATATACGTCCTTCAATTTTTGCTAATTGATTATTCATTGAAATAGTAAGCTTATGTAAGTAGTCTTCATCGACAGAAACACCATTGTATTCCATATCAGCAAGCACAAAAGTCAAAGGCACTTCTATATCATAAGTTAATTCTAACTCTTTTTTATCAAGATTATTTATCCAATATTTAGTTAATTCTAATATGGTAAAAGACTCATCAGAAGAAAAATTCACTATGCTCTCAACTGGAGCATCCGAAAAAGAAATTTGTTTTTTCTTATTCTTTTCAAAAGGAGCAAAAGGCGTGATTGCATGATTTAAGTGTTCCATTGATTGAACATCTAATTCATGATTTCTTTGAGGATCTTTTACATAACTTGCAAGGGCAACATCAAAAATAATAGATTTTGATAAAATCCCTAAATTTCTTAAAATATTATATGCATTTTTAGCATTGTAAGTTGTCTTATGAATTGTTTCATTTTCAAATATTGATTTCAAATCATTAATCACATCTTCTAATCGCAATTGATTTGCAATATTTGAATGGCTTATTGGAATATAAAAAGTCTTTGTAATAAAACCAGAATCATTAAAAGTAATATGTTTATCAGCTGCAATATCTTTATTATAAGCAAAAGCAAATCCTATAACTTTTGAATCAACTGCATTTTTTACATCAGCATAAATATTGAAAGCAATTAAAGACTGACTACTTAACTCTTTTAACATATCAGAGAAATCTCTGGAATCAGTAATTAATTTTTTATCAAACTCACATTTGAATTCTTTATTAATTTCTTCATTTACAGCTTCAGCAAAGAATCCTAACTGCATTGAATCCGAAGAATTAGCATCAGGCTTAACAGGAGCAGTTCTTTCAATTTTATCAAAAGAATATAAAATTTCATTTATGTTTTTAATAAATGTATAAAACTGCATTTTTTTCAAAAATTCAGTAACTACAGACACATCTGGGAGATTAATTTTTGCACTGTCAAAATCAAAATTAACATCGAGATCTCTTACGATAGTTGCAAGATATTGACTCATCTTAGCCTGTTCAATACCTGAACAAATTTTTTCTCTCACAGCTTTTTCAGGAATATTTTCACAATCAGCTAAAATAGCATCTAATGTACCATATCTAGCTAACAGTTTTTGAGCCGTCTTTTCTCCTATACCTTTAACTCCAGGAATACAATCTGACACATCACCACGCAGACCTTTATAGTCAATAACCTGATTTGGATAAACACCTAATTTATCAAAAATCTTATCCCAATTATATTCAACAAGTTCACCTTTTGTAGGCAAAATAACTTTTACACAACCATCTTTATCTACAAGTTGAAAAGCGTCTTGGTCACCTGTTAAAATCAAAACTTTATGTCCAAGCTCACATGCTTTTTGGGAAATAGTACCTATTACATCATCAGCTTCAAAACCTTCTTTTGTATAAATAGGAATATTAAAAGCTCTTAATCCTTCATAAATCAATCCCATTTGAGCCTGCATAGAATCAGGCATAGCAGAACGATTACACTTATAATCAGAATAAGTCTCAGTCCTAAAAGTTTTATGACTTACATCAAAAGCAACAGCAATTGCATCAGGATTCAAATTTTCATTTTTAAGTAAATCAAAAATTGCTTTAAAAAAGCCATAAACAGCCCAAGTAGGAACACCATCAGATGTTCTCATATTAGTTCTCTCTAATGCGTAATATTGCCTAAAGGCTAACGCATGACCATCAATTAAAATAAGTGTCTTGCTATCATTCATATATCTATTTTTTCATAAATACGAGTATTTTACAAATATATTAAGATTAATGACAATTAAATAAATGCCAATAAAAAAGCGGGATTAAATCCCGCCTTTATGCAGTTATTTCTTTTTCTTTTGAGGAGGTAGGTAATTTTACAACCTCCGCATTTTTCCTGTTCCTTACCATATCAGCAGTGACAGTGAATTTTGTCATATCCTTTTTAGTAGGAACATCATACATAACATCAAGCATTATCTCTTCTACAATAGATCTTAATGCTCTTGCTCCAGTTTTGCGTTTAATAGCTTCTTGAGCAATTAAATCAATAGCTTCAGGCTCAAATTCTAAATCAACACCATCCATTTCCAATAAGCATTTATACTGTTTTAAAACAGCATTTTTAGGCTCTGTCAAAATCATTTTTAATGTTTTTTCATTTAATTCATCTAGAACTGCATAAATTGGAACACGACCAATAAATTCAGGGATTAAACCAAATTTTAACAAGTCTTCAGGCTGTAATTTTTTCAACATGCGAACTGCAGCTGCATCTTTTTCTGCTTGAGTCATAGGAGCTTTAGCTCCAAAACCAACAGATGTACCTTCTCCAGCTCTACGTTCAACGATTTTTTCTAAGCCTACAAAAGCACCACCAACTATAAATAAGATGTTACTTGTATCAATTTCAATAAATTCTTGATGAGGATGCTTTCTTCCACCTTGAGGAGGAACATGAGCAACTGTACCTTCAATCATTTTTAATAATGCTTGTTGTACACCTTCACCAGATACATCACGTGTAATTGATGTATTTTCAGATTTTCTTGAAATTTTATCAATTTCATCTATATAAATAATTCCGCGTTCTGCTTTTGAAGAATCAAATTCAGCATTTTGATAAAGACGTAGAAGAATATTCTCAACGTCATCACCAACATAACCTGCTTCTGTCAATGTAGTCGCATCAGCAACTGCAAAAGGAACATCTAACATTTTAGCTAAAGTTTGAGCTAAAAGTGTTTTACCAGAACCTGTAGGTCCAACTAAAAGAATATTTGATTTTTGAATTTCTACATTTTCTTTTAAATCAGCTTCTTTATTGTGTTTTAAACGTTTATAGTGGTTATAAACAGCAACTGATAAAACCTTTTTAGCATCATCTTGACCGACAATATATTCATCAAGATAAGCCTTAATTTCATGAGGTTTTGGAATAGGTTTTTCTTCTGCTGATTTGTCAGACTCTGTACCTTCTTTATCTTTATTTTCAAAAAATTCTTCATCAAGAATTTGATTACACAAATCAACACATTCATCACAAATATATACTTCAGGACCAGCAATCAATTTTTTTACTTGATCCTGAGATTTTCCGCAAAATGAACATTTTAATCTGCTATCATCATGTTTTGGCATTTTATTTTACCCTTTCTGTCTATTTAAAGACAGACTTAATATTACAAACTTATATTTTTATTATTTCAAAGCGTCACGAGTAACAACTTTATCGATCATACCATATTCAAGAGCTTCAGCAGGTGTCATGATATAATCACGATCAGTATCTTTTTCAATTTTCTTAATTGACTGACCTGTATTAGAAGCTAAAATTTCATTTAATGATTTTTTAATTCTAATAATTTCAGCTGCTTGAATTTCGATATCAGTAGCTTGACCTTGAGCTCCACCTAAAGGTTGGTGAATTAATACACGAGAATGAGGTAATGCCATTCTCTTACCTTTAGCACCTGAAGATAGAAGGAATGCACCCATAGAAGCTGCTTGACCTAAACAAATAGTAGATACATCAGCTCTAATATGCTGCATAGTGTCATAAATAGCGAAACCTGCAGTTACAGATCCACCAGGGCTGTTAATATATAGCATAATATCTTTTTCTGGATTTTCGCTATCCAATAACAATAATTGAGCAACAACCAAATTTGCTACCATATCGTCAATAGGAGTTCCTAAGAAAATAATTCTTTCTCTTAATAATCTTGAAAATATATCAAAAGAACGTTCGCCTCTGCTTGATTGTTCAATTACTACCGGTACAAAGCTCATTTTTTTTACCCTTTCCGCCGACTTTCGTCTGACTTTATATATCTCTGACAGAGGTTGTGCCTCCGTTTTTACCCTTTCAGTCGACTTACGTCTGCTTTATATCTCTCTGTTAGAGGTTGTTACTCCTCTTCTACTTTTACTAATTAAATTATATAACTCTACTTAATATTAATCAAAAATGTGCCGTTGTAAATACGGCACATATATTATTTTTGATTAACTATTTGATTTCTACTTTATTGTTTTCCATTAAGAAATCTCTAACCTTATCATTCATTGCTTGTTGAGAAATAGAAGCAAGAACTTCAGGGTTTTGACCAATTTGTTTAATTAAATCTTGAGGTTTTAAACCATAAGCTGCACCCAATTGTGCAAATTTAGTTTCGATATCTTTTTGTTCTAATTTAATATTTTCTTCTTTTGCAATTTTATCAATTACTAAAGAATTTTTAATTCTTACTAAAGCATCTTCATTTAAGTTTTTCAACAATTGATCTTCACCTTGTGATTTTACAAGTGCACCCCAATTAATACCTTGAGCAGCTAATCTTTGTTTATATTCTTCTCTTAGAGAATTAGCTTCTCTATCAACCATTGATTGAGGAATTTCTACTTTTGCTGAATCAATTACTGTTTTAAATACTTCATTTTCAGAATTTTGTTTGTTAGTTCTTTCTCTTTGAGATTCTAAATATTTTTGAATATCAGCTTTTAATTCATCAACTGTTTTAAAAGGTCCAACCTTTTGAGCAAACTCATCATTTAATTCTGGTAATTTCTTTTCTTTGATTTCATTAATTTTAATTTTGAATGTTGCAGGCTGACCTTTCAATTTTTCATCGTGGTAATTTTCTGGGAAAGTTACCTTGATTTCAAACTCATCATTTAGATTTTTACCAACAAGTTGTTCTGCAAATCCAGGAATGAAATTTGAATGAGCTAAATCAAGCGGATAATTTTTAGCTTCTCCACCTTGAATTTTTTCACCATTTGCATATCCATCAAAATCAATTACAGCTATATCTGTTTCTTTAGTAGGTCTATCAATTACAGTTTCTTGAGTACTGTGTTGATTTAAAAGATTATCAATTGATTTTTGCATAGCATCAGCTTCAATTGGAGTATCTTTAATTTCTAAAGTTAAATCTTTATATTGACCTAAAGTAACTTCTGGTCTTAATTCTGCTTTAGCAGTAACTGTTAAATCTTCTCCAATATTAAAATTGTAATTAGTAACATATGGTTGAGCTATAATATCTAAATTATTATCAACAACAGCTTGATTAATAGCTTTTGGCATTAAACTTTCAATCGCTTCTTGCTTAATTCTTTCAGTTCCAACATGTCTTTCTACTACTGCACGAGGAGCTTTTCCTTTTCTAAAACCATCAATATTTACATATTGAGAAATTCTTTGAACAGCTTTATTATAAGCTTCAGTAGCGTCTTTTGCTGGAATTGTAATATCTAATTTTACAACATTTTCTTTTTCTTTTTCTAATGTAACTTTCATTTCTAAATCCTTTATAATTAATTAATACATGTGTATTAATCATATCTCAAAAAAGAATTTGTGCAAGTTATAAGGATTAAAAGATATAAAGCTAAAGACACAAGATTTAATAAAGTCCATACTTATAACCTTTAACATGAGCAATTTTATAATCCCAACCTACGGACATTAGTAATGCTGCACAAGCTTCCCCAGTATATATCGTATTACAACTTGATCCACTAGCGTATCTATTCAAATCTACTGAACAACCAGCACGAGATGGATAAAACCCTGGATTTAAATTTGTATCAGTTTCCCAGCAACCACTATTTGAAGTATTCAGATAAAAGAAAAACAAATCATACCCAGAAGTATTAGGAAGTTTAGAACCATTCACATCTACTATTATTGAAGCACTATCTTGCCTATTAAACACCCCAGGACGCCTGACTCCAACTATTGCACCATTACTCAATATAAATGAATAATAATTTTTTAATGAGGTAACCTCTTTTTTATTAGAATAAATATAGTTTCCAACAAAACACTCATCCCCAGATTCACAAGTTTTTACAACTTTTAGATATGGGACTAAATATTTTTCTGATATTTGTTTTGCAGACAAAGAACTAAAATTCCACTCAGAAATATCTCCATTATCAATCTCAGATGCTTTTACTGCCTGAGAAATTAATGAATACACAGCTTTTAAACGTTGTATATTAACAAATATCCGATATTTACTAATTAAAGCTGGCATTGTCATTGCAGCAACAACACCTATGATTCCTAAGGTTATCAAAACTTCTGCTAATGTAAAACCTTTTTTATTTTTAAAGTAATGTATTATATCACTATATATAACATTTTTTGTTAATTTTTCAATTCTTCTAAAGTTTTGCGGAGCAAGCTCTAAATTGCCCCCCCCCCGACATTTTTAAATCTTTTCATAATTAGCTCCTTTCTTAATTATATTTTTAGTATAACACTTTTTAGATTCAATTTCAATATCAAAAAGACAGTGTCTAATATTGAAATTGACACTGTCTTTCAAAAATAATTTATTTACCTAAGAAGCTTTTACAATATCATATGCAACATCAGCATTTATTGCACCTTTTTCACCTAATGCAACTCCGCGTTTTGCAAATCTATCTCTTATTTTTTCAGCTGCTTCATCTGGGTTAATTTCATAATCTGCCAATTTAGTTTTCATACCTAATGAATTAAAGAAAGCTTCAATATGATCAATAACAATATCAGCAGCCTTCAAATCAACAGGCTCATTAATTCCAAAGACTTCTCTTGCTAGTTTTGCTAATTTCTTTGATTTGCTAACCTTTTGATTTCTCAAAAGTCTTGGTTCAATAATTGCTAAACTTTGACCGTGGTCAATACCATAAAATGCTGTTAATTCATGTCCTATCATATGTGTAGCCCAATCTTGAGGTACACCTTGAGCAATCCAATAATTTAGACCGCAAGTTGCACACCAAAAAATATTAGCTCTTGCATCATAATCATTTGGATCCTCTAATACTTTTGGAGCTTCTTTAATAAGAGTTCTCAAAATTCCTAAAGCCCAATCATCTTGAAGCGGAGAATTTACATCATAAGTACAGTATTGTTCCATAACATGTACAAAAGTATCCACAATACCATTTATAGTTTGTTTTTGAGGCAAGCTGAATGTAACTTGCGGATCAATAATTGAAAATTTCGGATATAGAGGTTCCCACTGAAAAGCTAATTTTTCATCTGTTGAAATTCTTGATATAACAGCCCCGTTATTCATTTCAGAACCAGTTGCAGGCAATGTAATTACATCAGCTAAAGGAATAGCATCTGTCACAGGATTTTGTTCTACCATAAAATAATCATATGCGTCTTTTTCTCCAAAATATTTTGAAGCTGCAGCAATAAATTTTGTACCATCTAATGTTGATCCGCCACCAACAGCTAAAAGAAAATCAACACCTTCTTTTTTTACAATTTGAACAGCTTTCATTAATGTTTCGTACTTAGGATTTGGCTCAATTCCACCAAATTCTAAAACATTATATCCTTCCAAAGCTTTTTTAACCTGATCATAAACTCCATTTTTCTTTATTGAGCCACCACCATAAGTAATTAATACTTTCTTTGATTTATCAATTAATTGCGAAAGTTTTGCAATTGAATCTTTTCCAAATACAACTCTTGTCGGACAATAAAATTCAAAATTATTCATAACCAAACTCCTTTCATTTCAGTAAAGTTATGTTAGTATAAATTTTGAATCTTGTCAAAATAAAATATTTTTTGATACAATGTATTTCGGAATAAGAGGAGGTATTATGGAATTTATAAACTCAATTTTAGCACATTTAATTAATTTTATTGAACATATAATTACATTTATGGGTCCTTGGGGTATTAGTTTACTTATGGCAATTGAATCATGTAACATCCCATTACCTAGTGAAGCAATATTACCATTTGCCGGTTACATTGTAAGCAAAGGAGAAATGAATTTTCACGTAGCTGCATTTGCAGGTGCATTTGGATGCGTTTTAGGATCAATTCCATCATACTATCTCGGATATTTCGGTGGCAGAAAATTCATAGAAAAATACGGAAAATACTTCCTTATCTCACATAAAGATCTTGAAGAAGCTGATAAATGGGTAGAAAAATACGGAGACTGGGCATTTTTCTTATGCAGAATGCTCCCTGTTGTAAGAACTTTTATCTCACTTCCTGCAGGCATTTTAAGAGCTAAAAAAAGAATATTCTTTACTCTAACTTTCTTAGGTTCATTAGTATGGAGCTATGTATTAGTTTATGTCGGAGTAAAAATGGGACAAAATATGGAAGCTTTTAAACACATTTGGCATAAATTTGACATTGCAATAGTTGTAATATTTGGAATTTTAGGTGCTTTATACATTTATAAACATGTAAAACATTTAAAGGAATCTTAAATTTGTACCAATACTCTTATGATACTGTAATTGGAGAAATATGCATTGCAGAAAAAGATAATTGTATCTGTAATCTTTCTTTTGAGACTCTTAATTACACTAAAAAAGAAACACCCTTAATAAAAAAAACTTATTCTCAATTAAAAGAATATTTTGCGGGTAAGAGAAAATCTTTTAATATTCCAATTTCAGCAAATGGAACAGAATTCCAAATAAAAGTATGGAAAGAATTACAAAAAATACCATATGGTAAAACTGCAACTTATAAAGAAATTGCAGAAAATATTGGCAATAAAAATGCATCAAGGGCTGTTGGAATGGCAAATAATAAAAACCCCATTGCAATAATTATTCCTTGTCACAGAGTAATAGGGACAAAAGGAGATTTAACAGGTTATGCAGGCGGAATTAAATTAAAAAAATATTTACTAGATCTTGAAAAACAAAATAGCAAATAAAAATTTTTACAGGATTTATACTCCCCAAAGGAGTTTAATTTGGATTCAGCAATAAATAAATACAACCCTCAATTCTGTGGATTATTATACGGCAAAATAGGTAACCATAAGACAAAACCAATCCTTTGTTGCCCAAATGGTGATGCGAAATTTGTAAAATTTATAAATAAACTCGGAAATGATGAATCTTTCTCTAACAAAATAAAAATATCATATTCAGATAAAGGATTAAAAAAAATATTTATTGAAACAGAAGAACTACCTAAAATAAATATTTTTGAAAAAATATTTTTTAACGCTACTAAAATACAATCTAAAGCTCTAAAAATGAGGCAAAAAGGAGTTATATCGAGTTTTATATATCAATTCAATGAACTTGAATTTAAACATCTAAAAGAAGATTATTTATTTATTACTAAAAAACAGCTAAATAAATTTTCTGAAATCATAAAAAAGAACTCTCCTAAAAATATTCAGGAATTTTTAGATGAATTTTTTGCAACCAAAATTTAATCTGTAATTTCTTCTTGTAATTTTTGTATAAATAATTTAGCAATTTTCGAAAGAGGTTGATTTTTGTTCCAAGCCACCAAAATTCCAGCCTCAAGCTTTGGTTTTAATGGTTTAAAACACAATTTACTGTCACCGGATATATTGATTAATTTATCAATACACAAAGCATACCCCAAACCTTCTTCAACCATTATCGATGCATTATATAGCAAATTATAAGACCCAATTATATTCAATTTTTCAAAATCGAATCCTAACCAACCGGATATAAGATTTTTTACAAGATACTGACGAGAAGAAAATAATGGAATATTTATTAAATCTTCAGGTTCAATAAATTCTTTCTTAGCTAAATCGGAATCTTTTCGCATCAAAATCCCCCAAGTATCATTTTGAGGCAATTGAATAAAACCATATTCTTTTTTATCAATAGGTTCTATAAAAACACCGAAATCCAATAATCCTTTATTTAGCTTTTCTGTAACATCTTCACCATTACCGCTGTAAAAGTGATATTTTATATTAGGATACTCTAAAGATAAACGTTTAATCGTTCTTGCAATTACTCTAATAGCATCAGTTTCACCCCCACCAATAAAAATATCACCAGAGATATTTTTATCGCCAAATAAAAACTCTGATTCTGTCTTATTCGTGAGTTCTATTATTTCCTGAGCTCTGGATTTTAATAATTTACCATCTTCTGTTAGAGTAATTTTTTTATTACGCTTACCCCTTATCAACAATTTAGTATTTAACTCTTTTTCTAAATCCATTAATTGTCTTGAAAGAGTCGGCTGAGTAATATGAAGAATATCTGCAGCCTTTGAAATACTTTCTTCCTGCGCTACAGCTAAAAAATATCTTAATAAACGGATTTCCATAAACCAAATATAATAAATTTATATATGCTTGTCAAGCATATATAATTATACTATATAAGTATTTGCTATTTATAGAAAAATAATAAATAATAAAAAACAAAGGATAATTGCTTATGAATTTAGAAAAATTTTTAGAACACTTGAACAGCGGGAAAGAAGTCCAAGCAAACTCAGATATTCTTGCATATATGACCGAATTATCAGATGAAGCAATGAAACTATCAGAGGAACTTAATAATAAATATAACCCTCCTGAAAAAGTCAGAGAATTATTTTTCCGCCTAATAAATAAACCGATTGATAAAACTTTTAGATTATTTCCACCATTTTACACTAATTGCGGGAAAAATATACATTTAGGCAAAAACGTATTTATAAATTCTTGCTGCCATTTTCAAGATCAAGGAGGAATAACAATCGGAAATAACGTTTTAATAGGTCACAATGTTGTAATTGCGACATTAAACCACAATCCTATCCCTGAATTAAGAGCATCAATCTTACCAAAACCTGTAAAAATTGGTAATAACATATGGATAGGAGCAAATGCAACAATCTTACCAGGAGTTACAATTGAAGACGGAGCAATCATTGCGGCAGGAGCAGTAGTCACAAAAAATGTCAAAAAGAATACAATTGTTGGCGGAAACCCAGCAAAATTAATCAAAAAAATCGAGGTTTAAAAATTATGCGCTACGAAACACACTATCAAGAAGGCCAAAAAGTATGGTTTAAAAAATTTGATTTAAAAATCGCCGGACTAATATTTTTTCCAAACAATTTTGATAAAAATAAAAAATATCCGGCAATAGTAGTTACACATCCAGGTGGAGGAGTAAAAGAACAATGTTCCTCTCTTTATGCTTGGAATCTTGCACAAAACGGTTATATTGCTTTAGCTTTTGACGCATCGCATCAGGGCGAAAGTGAAGGTTATCCTAGATATTTAGAAGACCCAACATCAAGAGTTGAAGATATTAGAAGTGCCGTAGACTATCTCGTATCGCTTTCTTATGTAGATGAAAATAAAATTGGCGCAATGGGAATTTGTGCAGGTGCAGGCTATACTATGAATGCAATCCAAACAGAAATAAGAATTAAAGCTGCAGCAGGAATTAGTACTTGGGACGTTGGAGACAGCGCAAAAAATGGTTTTCCTGGGGTAAATATTGAAAACTTTATGCAAAAACTATTGCAAGAAGTTGCAGACGCAAGAACCAAAGAAGCAAGAGGAGAAGCTCCTCTATACTGGAATTATGTTCCAAAGTCAGAAGCTGATATTGATGAGAACACATCAGTAATTCAAAAAGAAGCATATGAATATTACAGAACAGATAGATGTTCATACCCAACTTCTGTCAATAAATATCTAGTATCTAGCAATGACAAACTTGCTGCATGGGACGCATTCAGCCATATTGATACAGTATCACCGCGTCCTCTATTATTTATAGTCGGAAGTGAAGCAGATACATTATATTTTACCAATGACGCATACAATAAAGCAAAAGATTCAAAAGAAATTTATACTATCCATGGAGCAACTCACGTGGATTTATACGATAAACCAGAATTTGTTAATCAAGCTGTGACAAAATTAGTTGATTTCTTCAATAAAGGAGTAAAATATGATTAAAAAACTTTTATCAATATTTTTGTTAATATTTTTAGTAATAATAGGAGTACAAGAAATGAGCCAAGCAAAGGAAAATAACTGGGATAAAGTTTTCCCAAAAAGTGACAAAGTAAATATTCAAAAAGTAGAATTTGTAAATCGTTTTGGAATAAAATTAGTTGGAGATTTATACCTTCCCAAAGACATGAAAAAAAGTGATAAGCTTCCTGCAATTGCAATTTCAGGGCCATTTGGTGCAGTAAAAGAACAAGCTTCAGGATTGTATGCACAAACACTCGCAGAAAAAGGATTTATAACCCTTGCTTTTGACCCTTCATACACCGGAGAAAGTTCAGGAACTCCTAGAAATATTGCATCTCCAGATATCAACACAGAAGATTTTAGTGCTGCTGTGGATTTTTTAAGCAACAATGCTAATGTTAACCCTGATAAAATCGGGATATTAGGGATTTGTGGCTTTGGCGGATTTGCACTAAACGCAGCTCAAATTGATACAAGAATTAAAGCAACTGTAACATCTACAATGTACGATATGACAAGAGTAAGTGCAAAAGGATATAATGATTCAATAGATGAAAATGGTCGTTATGATTTGAAAGTTGCACTAAACAATCAAAGAACTCTTGATTATAAAAACGGAACATATGCAAAAGCAGCAGGACTTCCTGATAAATTAACAGGTTCCGAACCTCAATTTGTAAAAGACTATTACGGCTATTACAAAACTAAAAGAGGCTTCCATAAAAACTCCATAAATTCAAATGGAAACTGGAATCAAACTTCAACTTTATCTTTAATCAATCTTCCAATTTTAGCATACAGCAACGAAATAAGAACTCCAGTTTTAATGATTCACGGAGAAAATGCCCACAGCAGATATTTTAGTGAAGATGCTTACAAAAAATTAAAAGGAAATAACAAAGAACTCCTCATTATTGAAGGAGCAAATCATGTAGATTTATATGATAACCTTGAAAAAATACCATTTGAAAAAATTTCATCTTTCTTTAAAGAAAATTTAAAATAAAGATCAATACTACAGAATAATACAAAAAAAAGACGTTATTAAAAACGTCTTTTTTTTAGTGCAATTATATTTGGATTAAATCCAAATATAACACATTTACTATTAGTTTTAAATGTAGTATACTTTACTCATTAAATTTATTCTAGTCAAATTTACGAATAAAATATAAAAAGGAGCAATTTATGAAAAAAGTATTAATAATACTAGGTATTTTGATAATATCATATAATAGTGTTTTTGCTATTGATGATTCCAACCTAAAACAAAAAAATATAAATTCATATACTCCAGATTCTAAAACTACAAATTATAAACAACAGAAGGCTGAAAAGAAATTTTTATCAGACTCAAATAGATTATTCATTCATTATAAAATAATTCAACAAGATAAAGAAACATACAATAATAACATAACTAATGAATCATTTTATGGAGATTTATTAAAGATAATAGAAAAAAATAAAAATTTATATAATGTAAATACAGAATATGCTCAAAAAACAAAAATTCTCTTTGATGAAATTGTAAATTGTGAGGATGAAAATATTCCAATACCTGAAGAATTTGAAAGAAAAAAAATTATTATTTGGGATAATGATTTTGATAAAATTGATAAAGATTTAAAAAATATAATTTTTTTACTAAACGTATATTAAAAAGAAAGGAATTTGAATTATGTTTGAATACAAAATGATATCTGTACCTAAAAATATCGCGGTGAATAATGGGAAAGATCTAGGTTTAGCTCTTGCAGAATATGTCCAAAATGAAGTAAATAAAATGTCAAGTGAGGTTGGGAATTTTATAGAGCAGATAGTTATTCCGTATCAGAATTACCAGGATGTTTAAGCTTTTTATGTGGACAATCTCCTAAATCTGAAATTTACAACCTTTTAACTTTTCGAAAAGAATCAAACAAGAATAGTTAAATTTATATAAACTTTATAATCTAAGGTTAGAACCTTCAAAATGAGGATTATAATAAAAAAAGACCCAATCGGGTCTTTTTTTTAATGGGGCGGCCAATGGTATAAGGTTAGAACCTTTTTACTCTGATCTGGCTCACTATGCTTTGCATGAAATAGAAACTATGAATAACATAAAACGCTTTCATTATGCTTAAAATCAGAATAATGACTCTGTTATTTGTACATATAATTTATCTTTAATTATAGGCATTACAAATATTATTTGCCTGTAAATCCGCATACACTTGTTTCATTCTCGTTAAGCGATCGGGTATATCATCTTTATCCGTAATAATTTCTCTGTCATCATATTGTGAAAAACAATATCTTCAGGGTTGAACGAACCAGCATGAGTTCTTTTATATTCGTCCATTGCCTCTGCATAAATATTATCGTAATTCCGATTGCCAATGTCGTTGCAGATAAGAGCACCGATATTTTTATCTAAAAAACTTACTGTTTGAGAACTTTGAATATTTATGAATTCCTCATTCATAGTAGAGCCAATATTTGAAGGGTTATTTATATCTGCGTATAATAAACCACCGTAAGTTTGATCTATTGTTAAACTATTATCTTTTTCTTCAGTTAATACATCCATAATAAACTCCTATCTTTTTTAATACACATATATGTATATTTTTTTACTTGCTTTTTTTGCCCAACCAGGGTACAATAATCTATTTGTTAACGAAATATCTTTAGGATCAGCATTTGGATTTATAGGAGGAAATACATCTCGAATAGCACCTCCTATTATTATGAGTTTGTTAGTATCATTTAAGTGGTACATTCGGCCAGCACCACGTAAATATTCATTTTTCTTAATAAGTTCTTTTGTATCGGTGTTATACTCATACAATGGGCGAAACCAAGATGTTCGAACTTTTCCATATACGGCTATGGTTACTCCATAATCTACTTCATTAGTTGCATATACCAAATATCTTGTATTTGTTAGTTTATAATTAAATAAATTCACAAAACTATTATTAGGTAAGTTTAACTTTTCATCTAAATTTAATTCAGGATATAATTTCCTATAACTAGTTATTAAATCTATATATATACCTGGACCTTTTGGATATTTTTCAGGAGGTGTAATATAATCTTTGTCCCCCTTTTTGATTGGTTTGGAAATTGTGTTGTTCTTTATATCAACTATTTCCATTTCTTCAGTTTTAATCATATTACAATAAGAAGCTATCTTACCATCTTTCAAATTTGTCATTATGTAAGGTATAATATTGGTATAGTAAGGATATATTTGATCTCCGTGTCTAGGATAACTTCTACACATTGAACTCCTGCCAAGTATTGAAAATGAATTATTTTCAGGATTATATATCTGATATAGTTCAGCATTTTTCTTTTCAGGGTATGTTTCTTGAGAAATAACTCCAGCATTAAATAATACCCTACCGTCATCCAATACTATTGCGTGTTGTGGATGGTTAGAATGTGTAAATAAATTTAGATAATAAGGGAATTCTTTTATTGTTGTAAATTTTCCTGTTGATGGGTCGAATATTTCAAGGTGAGAATAGTTATAACCAACGTTTTGCTTGGAATTTCTTTCTATGATTAGAACTCGCCCATCTTTCAAGATAGTTGCAGATCCCGGTAAATATTTAGTTTCACCCACATAATATAAACCCGGTTTGGGATTAGGATCTTTGGGATTGTACTTAGGCACACCTCCCGCAAATGAACAACCGGAAGCGGATATAATAATTCCAATAATTAATAATATAACAGAAAATTTTCTAATCATTTTAACCTCATTTTAAATTGCTGCCTAAAGGTTGATTTATGGTATTAACATCATTGCTAAAAATTTTTTCTTTTTCATTGGTTGCAGTAATCATAGTACAGTTTCCTTTCTTAAGTTAATAAATATAAACGTATGCATGTCTTGACCCAATATTGGCGGATACCCTATGAATACGTTCTTTATAAGGTACATCTTTCGGAGATTTATTAATATATTTTTTCCCATACCAAGGAATAAGAGTCCCATATATGAGAAGCATATTTCTTTCTTTTATGTTTATCGTAAATGGTGCTACAGCACCTATATATTCATTCAGAGGATGTAAAGTATTATCTTTCAAATTATATTCATAAAGCGGCGAATACCAACTCTTACTATTTTTATATTTACCATTTTCGATAGAATCAATAGGAACTCCATAGTCAACTAATTTTCTTGCTATAATTAATACTTTATTATTATCAAGTTTTATGTATGTGTATGTATTAGCTCCTAATACATTATTTACAACTTTACGCATCATTGTAAATTCATTACTACCCATGAAACAATACTCTGGATCCTTTTCTTTTAATTCTTTTTTTAATATCTCTATATCAACATATCCTTTTTCACCTTTTTTTATTGGTTTATCTGATAATTTGTTATTATTTATATCATATAAATACATATCGTATACCGAGGTTGCTCCCCGTTTAAAAGGTTTGAAAGGTTTGGGTTCACTTTTCTTTTTATCCAAAGGTAAGCGTCTACTTTTATATAATGCAATGTTATTATTTTTCAACTTAAAAATACTTGCATCTCCTGCACAATAGTTATCATCATCTATGCATACTTTCGTGTCTATAAATTTATTGATATTAGGGTCATATATTTCAAGGCATTTATCCCGCGGTGCATATGGACTTGAACTCCCAAGTACGAGATAACGTCCATCATCTAATTGTATTGTACTGAAAGGTACATAAGGCATATCAGAAATTGGATAAAATTTCCCTTTATTTGAGTCAAATATCTCTGGTGTTTTAAAATGTTTGCCTCCTGACGTTCTCGCATATCCATATATTAAAACCTTTCCATTTTCAAGATTAATATAAACGTTTTCGGCTCGCCCGTAATTTATATCTTCAACCCTATATAAACCCGGTTTTGGATTAGGATCTTTTGGGTTATATTTAGGCACTCCACCAGCAAATGAACAACCGGAAGTAGATATAATAATTCCAATAATTAATAATATAACAGAAAATTTTCTAATCATTTTAACCTCATTTTAAATTGCTGCCCAAAGCTTGATTAATTGTGTTAATATCATTGTTAACATTCTTCTCTTTTTCATTAGTTGCAGTAGTTGGCATATTGCCTCCTTTCTTGTTTATTTAAATTTCCATCAATACACATATATATAAGCTTGTCTTGAACATACACCTGCCGTGCCTCTATAAATACGGATATCATAAGGAACATTTTCCGGCTTCTGATTTGCATATTTTTTACCATACCAAGGTATAATTCGTGGTAAAATAAGAACTTTTCTTTCATTTCCTAGAGGTATATAAGATGCATACTCCCAACGTTTATACTCATTTATTGGAGTAAGAGTTTGATTTTTTATACTATATTCGTATATTGGAGAAAACCAACTATATCTAAATTTCTTTTCGTCTTCAGGGCTTACATGAACTCCATAATCAACATAATCTACCGCAAAAACTAATACTTTATCATCCGAAAGTAATAATTTGTTGAACCCACCTATTTCCTTTTTGACTTTTTCTAGCATAACTTTTTTATATTCATCAGACGCATTAAAAGCAAATTCTCGATCTTTCGTAATTTGTAGTTTATGTAAAGAAATATAATCAGGATCTCCCTCCTTAATAGGTTTATCTGATAATGTATTATTTCTAGAATCATATATAAACATAGACTTCTTAAAAGAAGCATTAATTAAATACAAAGCATACTTGTCATTACCTAATTCATATAAGTCAGCATTAGTATAATTAAACTGTTTTACACAAGCCTTAGTATCTATAAACTTATTTGTTTTGGGATCAAACTTTTCAAAACAAGCATAACGTAGGTACCCTAGAGGTTCTAGACCAAGTAATAAAATTTGTCCATTAGACATTTTTAAACTTTTAGCAATATAATAATTAGAATTCCCTATTTTTGTGAACTTACCAGTCTTAGGATTAAATATTTCAGCTCCTTTGTTGTTATTTGGGGTTCGACCAGTCATTAAAATTCGGCCATCATTTAAAAGTGCTAATGAAAGCCAACTTCTTTCATAGTTTACATTATCAAGTCTATACAAACCCGGTTTTGGATTAGGATCTTTTGGGTTATATTTAGGCACTCCACCAGCAAATGAACAACCGGAAGTAGATATAATAATTCCAAAAATTAATAATATAACAGAAAATTTTCTAATCATTTTAACCTCATTTTAAATTGCTGCCCAAAGCTTGATTAATTGTGTTAATATCATTATTAACAACCTTCTCTTTTTCATTAGTTGCAGTGGTCATAATAAATTTCTCCTTTCAAAAAAATTTAGTAAATAAAAATATAGGCATATTTAGTTGCTTTTAGAGCATATCCTCTGTTAATTCTATATTTTAGTGGTATTTTAGTTGGATCCTCATTAGAATTTTTAATATAGGAAGGAATAACACCACCTGTGATTAAAATTTTATTTGTATCTTTTAATTTTGTCATTATCGGATTAAAAGTTCTTATAAATTCACTTGTCATTATTTCTTTATTTTCTTTTTTATTATATAAATATATAGGTGAAAACCAAGTTTCTTTAGACGCAAATCTCTCATCAAAGGATTTTATTTTTAAGCCATAATCAAGTTCGCCACGTGATACAATAAAAAATAGATCATCACCTAATGATAAGATATCAAAAGGATAGCCAAACAATTTTTTAATAGATATGTATTCATTTCGATTTGACATAATAGGTGGTTTTTTATAATTTTTATCATCAATGGTTATAAAAGAGGATACTGTATTATTATTGCTGTTATAAACTTCCATAGCACTATAATATTTTTTATATGGTTTATATTTTCCTTGTACTATTTTTTGAATTCTTCCATAAGAGAAAACATTTCCATCATTATTTTTATATAATCTGTTCCAACCTGAATTTGAATGATCCAAATATAAAGCACTAGTAGGACCTGCATAAAATTTAGATGTTAAATAATCAAATATTTCATATTTTGCTTTTTCATAAAAAGTATCCATTCCACCGGAAATCAGCACATTGCCATTATCCAATAAAATAGCATTATGGCTACTACCATAATGTTTATATAGCATATCAATTTTTTCGAATTTAGCTGTTTTAGGATCAAATATTTCAGCAGTTTCTCTAGCATTATCTCCAACATTGTGAGAGTAGCCACCTGTAATTAAAACTCTGCCGTCATTGAGTAATGTTGCTTTATGAGAATTTCTTGCACAATGCATATCTTCAACTCTATACAATCCTGGTTTTGGATTAGGATCTTTTGGGTTATATTTAGGCACTCCACCAGCAAATGAACAACCGGAAGTAGATATAATAATTCCAATAATTAATAATATAACAGAAAATTTTCTAATCATTTTAACCTCATTTTAAATTGCTGCCCAAAGCTTGATTAATTGTGTTAATATCATTATTAACAATCTTCTCTTTTTCATTAGTAGCAGTAGTAGGCATATTGCCTCCTTTCTTTTTTATTTAAACTTCCATTAATACACATATACATAAGCATGTTTAGACTTAACTGCAGCACTACCTCTATACATACGATCTTTATAAGGAACATTTTTCGGATCTTGATTTTCATATTTACGTCCATACCAAGGTATGTAAAAATCATAAAATAAAATCATATTTTCCCCTTTTACAAAGTGCCATTCACTAAATCGAGTGAATTGATTTAATGGAATTAATGTTTTATCTTTTAAATTGTATTCATAAATAGGTGAAAACCAGCTATACTTGAAATTTTTTTGCTCTATACGGTCAATAGGAACTCCATAATCTAAACAACCTTTTGCTATAATTAATACTTTATCATCATTAAGTTTTATGAACCTGTTTATGTAAGACCCCAATTTCTCATGTGCAATTTTTTGTAACATTGAAAATTCATTACTGTTCTGAAAACTGAGTATTGGGTTTTCCTTTTCTAATTCTTTTATTAATATATCTTTATCAACATATCCTTTTTCACCTTTTTTTATTGGTTTATCTGATAATTTGTTATTCTTTATATCATATAAATACATATCGTATTCATAGATTAGTTGTTTTTTATCTTTATCCGAAGATCTGAGTTCCGCTTTATATAATGCAATGTTATTATTTTTCAACTTATAAATACTAGCATCTCCTGGATAATAGTGATTGTCATCTATACATACTTTCGTGTCTATAAATTTATTGATATTAGGGTCATATATTTCAAGGCATTTATCCCGCGGTGCATAGGGGCTTGAACTTCCAAGTATAAGATAACGTCCATCATCTAGGTGTACAACACTGAATGGCACATAATTTTGTTCTTCTCCATAAGTAAATTTCCCAGTACTGGGATCAAATATTTCTGTTGTTTTAAATTTATTACCACCAGTAGAATACCCATATAGTAATATTTTACCATTATCAAGATGAATAACCCATGATTGCCTTCTTTCATGGTGTAAACTTCCGACCCTATATAAACCCGGTTTTGGATTAGGATCTTTGGGATTATATTTAGGTACTCCGCCAGCAAAAGAACACCCAGAAGTAGATATAATAATTCCAAAAATTAACAAAAATATTATAAAAAGTTTTTTCACATTTTTCATCACTTATTCATTAACCCAATTTTTAATAGAATAAAATATATTTTAAGTCATGACTAGAACCTATAAGTCCACATAATGAGACCTAAAATAATAAATATTCTATTCTACTTCTTACCCATTATTCAAACATACTTCAAACAAAATATATGTTATTTGCCATAGGTCTATATTTTTTTTGAAACATTTTCTCATTCACGATACTATATCCCGAAAACTATGTCAAGCTAGTATTGTACAGCTATTAAAAAAATCAATCTGCTCTTTTAATAATTTTTTCATATTTTTCTTTTATTGTTTCTATCTGATTTAATCAGCCAAATAAATATTGTAATAAAATCTAAGGTTAGACCCTCGAAACGAGCATTATACCTAATAAAAAAGACCCCGAAGGGTCAAATTTAATAAATGGGGCGGCCAATGGTATAAGGTTAGAACCTTTTTACTCTGATCTGGCTCACTATGCTCTGCATGAAATAGAAACTATGAATAACATAAAACGCTTTCATTATGCTTAAAGTTACGCTGAAGTTTTCTCAAACTTTTTATATTAAATAAAAGGAGAAAACTAATGAGCGAAACAACATCTTCAAAAACAAGTATCAAAGACTTGAACGCTGAGTATGCAAGATTATTTGAGGCTTATGGATTTACTAAGGCAGCAAAAAGATTAAGAGAAAGTACAGATGGTACTGCTGAAAGTTTTAATCAGCAAGATGCACTCAAATTGAGTTTTGAGGATCAACCATATGTAGTGTTTGTAACTTTTGAGCAAACAGAGAATTATGCTGACTATAAGCAGCAAGTGATGAATTTTGAAGACAATTTACTTGATGCGTCTTATAGATTTTTTAATTTAGATGTTATTTCAAAAACTAAACAGAATGTACCCATAATAGGTTATCTTGTGTGGGATAACAACTCTAAAACCGATGATGAATTATTTTATACTATAGAGAACTGGAAAAAAGATTATAACAAGGCAAGAGTATTAATCTATAAGGGCAGGATCTAAACTTTATCATATGTCGGGGTTCATTTTCTAGGAGTGGTGCTGACCACTCCTTTTCATTTTTAATATCTTATAATAAGTATCTACAATGAATTGATATACTCATTGAAATACGTGTAACTAAAGTTAATAATTGATGAGGCAATTATTTACTCCTGCATAATAGTGTGGTATACTTTTTGCACGAAATTAATTCACACAACATAGACTTGAATTAATTTAATAAAAGAGGGTAAGAAAGATATAATAATAAAAAACTCTATGTAGTTAACTATGAATTGTTAATTGCAATAAGATAGAATAGTAGTTAAATTGGGTATAAGATTGATAGAGTATTGTTTGACAAATTTTAAAATCAAATGATATAATATACTATTCTAATATAAATAGCGTATAAATTTGTAACAAAATCCACCAAACATAGCAACTAATATCTGACAAAATTTTTATATACTATAAGTGGATGTAAAAGACATAAGGTTAAGTAACGATGACAACAGCAATGCCTAATAAGACTCATAATGCAATAGATATTTCAAAATATATAATATGTGTAGCTCAAAGTAATGGGGATACCATTACCAATTTAAAATTGCAAAAATTATTATATTATGCTCAAGCTTGGTTCCTTGTAAATAATGATAATACTAAGTTATTTGATGATGATATTGTTGCTTGGCAATACGGTCCTGTTGTTGTAAGTGTATATGAAAAGTTTAAAAGTTTTGGACGTACTCCTATTGATATAGCTTGTGACTTGGAACAAGACTTTTCTGATTTATGTGACAATGTTAAAGAATATCTAGACGAATTTTGTGAAACATTCTTGAGTTACTCTGCAACTGAACTAGTTGCAATAACTCATCAAGAAGAACCTTGGCAAGAAGCAATTGCTAAAGGATATGGAACTGTTATTAATACCGATACAATGTACAGATTTTATACAAAAATGCTTGATAATGAGTAAATCTAAGTTTAAAATACCCTCCAAAAAGCCAAAAATAAATTTTGGACAAAACAATGGATATAATCAATTGTATCCAAAGTTTTCATTTGTTAGATATATCGAAAATAATGAATATTTTTCAGAAGAACATGCTAATGAAGAAAGGCATTCCCTTTATAACTTCTTTAAATGCATACGAGAATTTTCAAAACTTACTTGGGGAGAAATAAAACAAAATCCGAAAATTTTTCATTGCCATGCTGTTACTAAAAATATTTCTATTCTAGCAGAATACGACCCTGTTGATTTAACTCAATTTAAAATACCAGGTCTAAAAGAAGGTCGTTTTGTTGGCTTTTTTGATGAAGAAAATGTATTTAATATTTTATTATATGATTCTCAACATAACATCTATGAAAAGACTTAATAATCATTTTGCAATACTTTACCTTGAATACCCTCATGTATAGATATTAAATGAAGCAGGACAGATCAATTTTTCTCCTATAACAACAGAGAGTTATTTTTTATGCTATGATAAAGAAAACATTTTAAGAGTAGGGATTTTATATGGTAGAAAATATTGAAAAACTTAGCGGACTTAGCATGGATATTGAAGGGGTGAACAAGGAAAAATTGAAAAGAGTTTTTCCAGAGTGTTTTGCAGAGGGAAAACTTGATATTGATAAGTTGCTCAACCTTTGTGGTGAGTACATTGATAACGACTTTGAAAAGTATAAGTTCGAGTGGAAAGGCAAATCCGAGTGCTACAGAATAGCAGGAAAACGTTCAACCGGAACACTAAGACCATGTTCTGAAGATAGTGTAAATTTTGATACCACAAATAATATCTACATAGAAGGTGATAACCTTGAAGTCTTGAAGCTCTTACAAACAGCCTACTATCGAAAAATTAAAATGATATACATAGACCCACCTTACAATACAGGGAATGATTTTGTCTATGAAGACGATTTCAAAGACCCTATTGCTAAGTACAAAGAAGTTACTCAACAAACTACAAAATCCAATCCCGAAACAATGGGACGTTATCATACTAATTGGCTCAATATGATGTATCCACGTTTAAGGCTTGCCTCTAATCTACTTAGAGATGACGGTGTGATATTTATCTCTATTGATGATAATGAAGTTACCAATCTAAGAAAACTCTGTGATGAAGTTTTTGGAGAGGAGAATTTTGTCGAATGCTTAATTTGGAAGAAACGAGCAACTCCTCCCAATGATAGAAATATTGGAAGAATCCATGAATTTATTCTAATTTATGCTAAAAACATTTCTAATATTAAACTTGGCCTACTACCAAGGGATTCAAAGTCAATAGAAAGATACACAAACCCTGATAACGACCCAAGAGGGCCTTGGGCAGCTTCGGATTTAAGTGCAAATGGAAAAGGCGGAAGAATAGTTGAGTCATGTATTTACCCAGTGATTAACCCAAGCAATAATAAAGAATATTGGCCTTCAGAAGGTAGATGCTGGTTGTTTAATAGGGATAAAATGAATACATATATTAAAGAAGGGCGAATAGGTTATAGAGAACAAACAGGAGCACCATATCTAAAAAGATATTTGTCTGAAGTTCGACAAGGCTTAACATTGCCAACAATATTAACCGACTTTGGTTACTCATCTACTTCTGCAAGCGAAATAGACAACTTATTTGAAAAAAAAGGGATATTTGAATACGCAAAACCAACAACAGTTATTAATCCATTCATTAGAATTGGATGTCCAGAAGTTAATGACATCGTACTTGACTTCTTTTCAGGCTCAGCAACTACAGCGCATGCTGTTATGCAACTCAATGCAGAAGATGGCGGTAATCGTAGATTTATTTGTGTTCAGCTTCCTGAGTTGTGTGATGAAAAATCAGAAGCATATAAAGCAGGCTACAAAAACATTTGCGAAATAGGAAAAGAACGCATAAGACGTGCAGGTAAGAAAATTGCAGAACAAAACAGCTCAGTTGATGTAGGTTTCAAAGTATTCAAACTTGATACATCAAATCTTATAAAATGGGATAGCACACCAACAGAAGATGTTGAAGAATTGCAAAAAAGATTTGCGATGTTAAACGAAACAATTAAGCCTGACCGAAATGATTTAGATGTAGTGTATGAAGCTATGCTTAAATTAGGCATAAAACTTGATATTCCGACCAAAGAGGTGAATATAAATAATAAAAAAGCATACCTTATAGAAGATAATAATGCTTATACTCTTATTTGTCTTGATTATGGAAGTGATGGCATAACCGCAGATGATATGAAAACTATGTGCGAAGAGTACAAACCAACAAGAATTGTAGCATCAGAACAAGCCTTTAAAGACGATGTAGCTCTTTCCAATGCTCATTACATCTTGAAAGACCACAATATTGAGATGAAGTTGTTGTAAGAGGTGTACCTTGTTGAGAGATAATGGTTTTCAAATTAGAATGGATCTATTAAAAAAAGATTTTCTACGACAGACTGCACCTTTGCTTGAAAGTCATGGATGGTTTTGGGAAATTGAAGATATTGTGGAACCTGGTGAATACCTTGTTATTAAAATATGTAGAGGGAAATGGATTAAAAGATTTGCTATACTTTATTCTCAACAAACAAGAAAAGAAGTTTATTCAATTATTCAACAACGGACTGATGCTTGTTTGATAAATGGAATGAGCTTTATCCCAAATTGTCCTTTCTCTTCAGACTTTAATAAACCTCTTGAACTTGCAGCTAACTTTATAAACATACTAAAGGACTGGAATAACGAATGTGCAATAGAAGATGTTAATACATCACAAACAAATTGCAGAGGCTGTGTTAAAACTCCTGTTAGAATGTATTTGACAGCCGAGAATCCTTCTGAACAATACTGGATGTTAATTAAAGCATTAAAAAGCTCAGAGGTTTGTAAGCGTTTCTTGATAGAGCGTTACCCCGAACTATCTTCAGAATTAATTGAGAGTAAGTCAAAAGGTGTAGCATTCTTGATGCAGAATTCTTGTGATTATTTTGATTCTGCACAAACTCAGAATTTAACTCAAAGACTGTTAAATCTTTATTATGGTACTCTTGCATTTATTGAAGCTGATATTTTAATGAACTCAGATCAATATGTGGATTTAAAGGCCGTTGAAGAAATTACAAAATATGGGCATGGTTTGCATATATACATTCCAGAGAGGGATTATAGTATAAACTCATTATATACCTGTATTCTTAGAAATGGATTATTTGCAAAATGGTTAAATGTATTAGGTTACAGGACTAATGACTTTCCTGAAAGACGCGTACGCGAGGATAATGACCTAAATCAGTATTGCTACTTATTTAATGATATCTTAGCGAGAATACCAGAGCTAGCATTCCTTATGAGAATGATAAACCCACAGTATACAACAGGCTTCTTTGAACCATATTATTCCGATAGACTAAATCAAAAAAGCGGTATAACCAGTAGAACTTCGGGCTATACTACCAAAAATGAAGGGTCTTATATTAGTTTAGTTGATAAATCAGGTTGTTCAAATTTAGATATGGTTAAAGCACTGATAGGTGATATCGAGCAAGCATCAGAAAACCTTAACGAGAGAGATCAATTTGATGAGAATGATGATGGCATTACATATAAACGCTATAGCATATTTGTAAAACATTCTTCTGATAGTTATTGGTATCGCAACCTTAATTTGTATAAAAGTTCTTTTTGTTCTCAAAGTATTATTATCCCATTACCAGGGTTAAGGGATGACTGGATTGTATATACTGTTATGATTTTATACACATTTTCAATAATAGTAAGATATTATCCTAACTTATGGAGAAGAATGCAAGATGGAGAATTGGATAAATATTATACAGTATGTTTACAATTTGCTATGATAATAGAAAAAGTAGTTCCACACATATTTTACGAAAAACTGACAGGACAAAAGTTACATGTATCATCATCTATGTGGTAATAAAAGAGGAAATTAGAATTTTTCAATAATTAACATAAAAATAATAAAATAAATCAAAAATAAAGGAATAAAGAATTGAAGCTAAAATTTAAGAATCAAGAATTTCAAACAGAAGCAGTAAACGCAGTAGCAGAACTGTTTTTAGGTCAAGAGAAGGCTAGTGCAACATTCTCTATTGATGAGAATTTTTCTCAAAAGAATCTATTACTGAATGATTTTGGTTTTGGCAACAAACTTATCATAGACCAAGGTACGCTTATTGCGAACATGCATAATATTCAGAGAAAATTTAAGCTTCCTTTATCAAGAAACTTGGACGAGAGACAATATTCCATTGAGATGGAAACAGGTACCGGAAAGACCTATGTTTACACAAAGACCATTTTAGAATTGAATAAGCGTTACGGCTTCACTAAATTTATAATAGTTGTGCCATCAGTTGCAATTAGAGAAGGTGTGTATAAGTCTTTGCAGGTTACAGAAGAACACTTTAAAACCCTCTATGACTCAGTACCTTACAGATACTTTATTTATAATTCATCAAAACTCTCTGATGTGAGACAATTTGCAACTTCTGACAATATTGAAATAATGATTATCAACATTGACGCATTCAAAAAAGCTGAAAATATCATCAATCAAGAACAAGACAAGTTGAATGGTGAAACAGCCATGAGATATATCAAAGACACCAATCCTATTGTCATTATTGACGAACCTCAGTCTGTAGATAATACACAAAAAGCAAAAGAAGCAATCCAGTCCCTGAATCCATTATGCGTTTTAAGATACTCTGCTACCCACAGAGAAAAGATCAACTTGCTGTACCGCTTGACTCCTGTGGACGCTTATCAAATGGGATTGGTAAAACAGATTTGTGTCTCTTCTAACTCAATAGCTAATGACTTTAACAAGCCTTATATATGCTTAAAATCTGTATCTAATGAAAACGGCTTTTCGGCAAGAATTGAACTTGACATTCAAGGGAAAGACGGTAAAGTTGAGCGAGTAACAAAAAACGTACATGCTGGAGATAACCTCTATACACTATCGGGAAATCGTGAATTGTATCAAGACTATGTTATTGAAGGAATCGATTGTACAAAAGGCTTTGAATGTATCGAGTTTTCTAATTCAGAAACAGTAAGTTTAGGAAAAGCTATAGGTAGTGTTGATGATACTCTAATGAAACGTGCTCAGATATATAGAACTATAGAAGCACACCTAGACAAAGAATTGAGATACTACGAGAAAGGTATAAAAGTTCTATCTCTATTCTTTATTGATGAGGTTAAGAAGTATAGGACGGAAACAGGAGAGAAGGGAATTTATGCTCAAATGTTTGAAGAGTGTTACCGAGAACTTATTAACAAACCAAAATATGAAGCATTAAAAACTTACTTCAATACAGACGTTGAAAAATGTCATAATGGTTATTTTTCTCAAGATAAAAAAGGAGTGTATAAAAATACTAAAGGAGATACTCTTGCAGATAATGATACATATAACCTAATTATGCGTGATAAAGAAATGTTATTGTCTTTTGAATGTCCTTTACGATTTATATTCTCACACTCCGCACTTAAAGAAGGATGGGACAACCCTAATGTATTTCAAGTTTGCACTTTAATTGAGCAAAAATCAGCATTTACGTGTCGTCAAAAAATTGGTAGAGGTTTAAGATTGTGTGTAAACCAAGATGGTGAACGCATTGAAGATAGGAACGTAAACATACTTCATGTTATGGCGAATGAAAGTTTCTCTGAATTTGCGGAGACTCTACAGAAAGAAATAGAACAAGAAACAGGAATGAAGTTTGGAGTTCTTCAACTTAGTGCATTGATGGATTTGACCTATGAAGAAAAGACCGAAATCGAACACCAGATGAACGAGTCCGATGCTTTGGATGTATTTAACACGCTGGTAAAGAATGATGTTGTAGATTTTGATGGAACAATTAAAGACAAGTGTAAATTAGAGGACAAACTTGATAAACTTGAACTTCCTACAATATCAGAACCTTTGAAGAAAGAAGTACATAAGATGGTTAGACAAGCTAAACCACTGACCATTGAAACATTAAAAGAAGTCAAATGTACTGAAACAATAATTGAAGAAAAGCCATACTTTACTCATGAAGAGGCTTCCGAAGTAATGGAAGAACTGAAAGACGCTAAGGTTATTAGTAAAGATGGTAAAATCAAGGATACTATGAAGGCTCAATTAGTTTCAGGCAAACTCGATTTAATAAAACGCTGGGGAGATACTAAGGCAAGAGCGATAGTCCAAGCACTTGAAAAGGCAGATAACAGACCAGTTATTAGAGATGCTTCAAGGGAAGTTACAGTAAGATTGAAAAAACAAGCTGTATTGTCTCCTGAGTTTAAGGAGCTGTGGGATAAGATAAAACAGAAGACTACTTATAGGGTAAACTTTGATATAGAAGAATTGGTAAAATTGTGTGTTGAAGATTTGAGCAACATGGATACTATACCTATGGCAAAATTAGTATCTAAAACAGCTGAACTTGAAATTGAAAACAGAGGTATCTCTCATACTGAAAAATACATAAAGACAACTAACTTATCAGGAACTTATGATACATTACCTGATATTGTACGATTAATTTCTAATGAAACATTATTAAAACGAGCAACAGTAATCAGAATAATTAAAGAAAGTGGCAGACTCCAAGACTTCATAAATAATCCACAATATTTTTATGAAAAAGCTCTTGAAATTATATCAAAGAACAGACATTCTCTAGCTATTGATGGTATCAAGTATGTTAAACTCGCAGGAGAAGAATATTATGTTCAAGAGATCTTTGACAGTACAGAATTAATTGCAAATCTTGATAAAAATGCAGTAAAAGTAGAACATAGCGTTTACGATTATGTGCTGTATGATAGCGGAGTAGAAAGTAAATTTGCTAAGAATTTAGATGAAGACCCTGATGTTAAAATGTTCTTCAAGATACCTAACAGATTTAAGATTGACACTCCGATAGGAACTTATAACCCTGACTGGGCTGTATTTTTAGAAAAAAATGGAGAACAAAAGTTATACTTTGTACTTGAAAGCAAAGGAACAACTAGTCTATTTGCTTTAAGGAGCCCTGAAAAATTAAAAATTCATTGTGGAAAACAGCATTTTGATGCAATAGGAGTAAGGTTTCCAAGCGAACCAGTAAAAAATTGGGAAGAATTCAAATTGTCAATTTGATTTTTAATACGATAAATATACGGAAAAATTGTGCATATTTATAATCATAATCCCTATATACTGTATTATCGGGATTATTTTTATGCCAAAAGAACAGAGAACCATCTGCTAAACCTGTTGTGAAACTTTATATTAAAGTATGCAAATCTATGTAGTTATTAGCATGCTAATTGCTGCTTCAATGTGCAAATTGAAAATTATGCAAAATTTAAAAATAAGTAGTTCACTGAAACTTCTCTCCAAAAATTTATATTAAATAAAAGGAGAGAAAAACATGACAAAAATCAAATTGAACAAAGTAGCTCCGACAAAAAGGTACAGGGTTAGAGAGCTAGCAGAAAAATTAGGGATCACAAGCAGAGCACTTTACTACAAAATTAAAGATGATCTACCGGTCATTACCATGAAAGGAACTTTCTACATTGTCGGAAACGAGTTTATTGAATATGAAAAGGGGAAACGGGAACAACGTAAAAAGGGGAGCCTCAAACCTAATGAGTTTTATTGCGTTCATTGCGATAGTAAAAGAAAACCCCTTAACGGACAAGTAGAGGTGTATGATTTTTCTAATAGTGATAAAAAAGTTAGAAAAGGCAGCATACTACTTAAAGCTACATGTCCTATTTGTAAAAAACAAATGAATCGATTCGGCAGTCAAAAAGATAAAGAAAAATTTTTAGAAGCTGCTGCAACTGATTAAAAATCTAAATTACATATTCATTAAGCTGGCTATATGCCAGCTTTTTTTATTACTTTTAAACAGAAAAAAGGTGTGAAAAATCAGAGAAACAGAAACTTAGTAGAGAGCTAATATGTTTCGCCCGCAACTTCACAAAAAGCTGGTTTTGAAAAATTTTCATGTTAAAATTTTTCTATGGTTAAGGAATCAAAATATAATCCAAAAAATGAAGAAATTAAACTGGAATACAAAGACTATCTTTCAACATTGAAAAAGGATAAGGTTAAGGAGTCTACGGCAAAAGCTAAGATTGCATCTATCAATTTATTTGATGAAGTGAACGGCTATATAGATTTTAGTGAATTCAGTAGCACTAATGGAGAAAGATTTTATACACACCTTAGAAGTCTCGACATTGGCCCTAGTACGAGAAACAATTACTTGACTAACGTTAAAGATTTTCTGTATTGGTATTTGAATAAAGCAAAGGTTAAAGGTAGAAATCAAAAAATTGTTGATCTAGATAGCTTAGAACCAACTTTAACTGACAAAAGGCTTGCAAACCGACAAGAAATTGTTAAATTTCCAACGGATGAAGAAATTCAAAAATTATTAGCACTACCTGCTGAAACAATAAAAGAAAAAAGAGATAGAGCACTTATTGCTTTTTTAATTTTAACAGCATCTAGAATTTCAGCAGCAGCTACTGCCACATTAAAACTTGTGGATTTGGATAAGCATAGATTTTATCAGGATCCGCTTGAAGGGGTACATACAAAATTTGACAATTATATAATAACTCAGTTTATGGAATTTAACCCTGAATGTTATTTGATTGTTTCTGATTGGATTAATACATTAAAAAATGACTATGGGTTTGATGATGCTAGTCCTCTATTCCCTAAAATAAAAGAATATGCCGGCCATACTGAAGTAGAAAAAACATTTCTAAAAGATACCGCATACAACAAATTAATAGAAGATATTGAAACAAAAGCAGGAATTGAAAAATATAATCCCCATGCATTCCGTCATTATTCAATATACACAGGACTTGTATATGTAAGAAACGGATTGCAGTTAAAAGCATTAAGTCAAAATGTCGGTCATGCGGAACTCGAAACAATTTTAGAACAGTATGCAAATATGAAACCAGAAAGATATACAGTGATTATCAAAGACATGTATACCTGCGATAGAGATTTAAGCAGTTTTTCTGATGAAGAGTTGATTAAAGAATTGTTGAAAAGACAAAAAACTCAAATCTCCTTTTAAGTATTATCTTTCATCAGCTTTACATAATTATAAAAAGTTGCACGCTTTAGCTTGCACATATTAATAGCATCCTGTGCCTTGATTTCCTTTTTACTATATAGATCATAGGCTTTTTTAAAAGCTTTTGGAAGATTTGAAGATTTTAATTTTGGACGACCAAATGTAACGACACCACGTTCTTGTGCGGCTTTTATCCCCTCTCTTTGTCGCCTTGATATATTTTCTCTTTCCTTTTCAGCAACATAGGATAACAACTTTAAAACAATATCTTTAATCAATTTACGTGAGACATCATTATCTGCATCTTTTGTATTCAATATAGGCATATCCAAAACTTGAATATAAACCCCTTGTTGGTTTAAATAGTCCCATTCTTTACTTATATCAGTATAATTACGCCCTAAACGATCTATTGAATGTACAATTAATGTATCACCTGCTCTTAAACACTTTTTCAAATTTTGATACTTTTCTCGTCCGATAAAATTTTTACCACTAGCTTTTTCAATAACAACCTCATCAACATTTAAGGTCTTTAAAGCATCCAACTGTCGGTCTTCTTTCTGTTCCTGAGTGGAAACTCTGATATAAGCAAAAGTCTTTGGCATATGAATCCTCCTATTAATATTATAGAACTTTGTCTAAAAAATATCTAGTATATTTATTAGACATTTTTACATAAATTCATGAACAGATTAATCGATATTTTCACCATAAAAAATTTGTCTAAAAATCTTATACTTTTTTTAGATGTGCAATTACCGAGAAAAAACAATAAAAATTTACTAAAGTTAACACAAAAGTACCGTTTTCTTTAAGAAAATAGCCCAAATTTTCCAAAAATTAAATCTTTTATTAAATTAAAAGAGAGATTAAAATGGGAAAAAAGGAAATTATTGTAACTTTTGAAACATATGATATACTAAACCTAAACGAAAGTGATGAAAATTCGCTTATTGATTTCATCAGTTTAGTTTCACAGATCGGACTTGAGGATAATACAAATAAAGAGAACTATAAGAATGACTAAAAATGCAATTATTTATGTTAGGGTATCAACGGAAGAACAAGCAACTAAGGGATACAGTATTGAAGCTCAGACTCAACGCTGCTTAGAATATGCAAAACAGAACAATTACAGCACCATAAAAATATTTACGGAAGAAGGGAAAAGTGGGAAAAATCTTAACAGACCTGCACTACAAGAGATGTTTAAGTACATTAAACTTAATTCTAAAAATATTGATGCTCTTATTTTCTGGAAATGGGATAGACTATCAAGAGGAGAAGATGCAGATTATGTTAAGCTTGGTACGCTCTTCGACAAATACGAAATAACCCCTCTTTCTTCTGAGGAAAATAATGAAACAACACCTGAAGGCAAGTTAATGCGTAAAATAACACGAGCTACAAGTGCATACGAAATAGACAAAGGATCACAAAGAACAAAACTCGGTTTACGCAGAAAAGCAGAAGAAGGATATTTCCCAGGTAAAGCACCTATCGGCTATCTAAACAAAAGGAATTCAGAAGATAAAGGTATTATCGTTATTGACGAAGCTAACACCTTTTATGTTAAACGGATCTTTGAGTACTACGCATCCGGAATGTATTCACTTGATAGTCTTGGAGAAAAAATGTTTCTTGAAGGTTTCAAAGATAAATACGGAAAAGCATATAGGGCTAGAAAAATTGAAGAAATACTTAAAAACATTTTTTATATTGGAGACTTTATGTGGGGAGGAACACGTTATACAGGCAAACACAAACCCATTATAGACAAAGCCACATTCTACCAAGTACAATCAAAATTTGGATTGACCAACAAGCCTAAGCAAAATTTCAATAATTTCACTTATACAAATTTTATCAAATGTGCCAAATGCGGCTGCTATATGACAGCTGAAGTAAAAAAGGGAGCTCACAATAGTGGAAACTACATATATTACCACTGCACAAATAGAAAGAAAATGCATACAAGTCTAAAAGGCTTGATTATACGAGAAGAGGTTATAGATCATGCTTTCCAAAATATTTTAGACAGCATATATATACCAGCAGAAGTTATTAAATCTCTAAAAAACAAAATAATCTCAAATCTTGATGAAATTTATAAGGAAGAAAATAAAATATTAGATAATAAAATCAAACGAATTAAAGACCTCGATCATCTCATAGCTAAAAGTTATGAAGAAAAATTACTTGGCAAACTACCAGATTCATTTACTGATGAAACATTTAACAGACAAAGCTCAAAATGGCAGCAAGAAAGAGATATGCTTTCAATAGATATAAAGGAAAGCTGCAAGATCAACAGGGCAATATATAAAAACATTGATTTACTACTTGGATTTTGCAACAGAATACCAGAATTATTTATCAAAGCATCAACTGATGATAAACGCTTGCTTTTAAGAATGGTTATAGAAAAAATCGAATATTCAGAAAATAACCTATCGGTTAAACTAAAACCAATCTTTGAAACACTACGGTTAATAAAAGTCGCACAAAAAAACAAAGAAACCAATAATAAAGTTAGAACCCTGAAAAGTACTGCTAATAGTGAACTTACAGAATATTTACTCAGTCAAATAAATCTTGGGGTAAATTCTAAGGTTAGAACCCTCGAAACGAGCATTATACCTAATAAAAAAGACCCCGAAGGGTCAATTTCAATAAATGGGGCGTCTGATGGGATTCGAACCCATGCATATCGGAACCACAATCCGAGGTCTTAACCGCTTGACGACAGACGCCATCTGTTACTATTATATAGTAGCATAAACATTATTGAAATCAAGAGCTTTTATAAAAAAAGTTCCGCATTTATAACGGAACTTTTTTACTTATATATTAAACAGAAAACTAATTTATACGCTGAAACATGTAACCTATTCCACGAGCTGTTAATATAAGCTCTGGATTTGCAGGATCTGATTCTAATTTTGAACGAAGTCTTGAAATATGAACATCTACAACACGAGTATCTATGCGATGATCTGGTGGATATGCCCATACATGCTGTAAAATTTCGTTTCTTGAAAATGCTTGACCTGAATTATTGACTAATAATTCTAATAAGCTAAATTCCATTCCTGTCAAGCGGATTCTTTCATTTTTTCTAAACACTTGACGACGAGCTGTATCAATTTTGATATTTCCTGTAGTAATTACATTTTTAGTCACTTTTCCTGCAGGAGTAACTGTTTCTCTATTATTTGTACGACGTAAAACAGCTTTTACTCGAGCTTCCAATTCTTTAGGGCTGAATGGTTTGATTACATAGTCATCAGCACCTAATTCTAATCCTGTAATTCTTTCTGATACATCGCCTAATGCTGTTAATATAATAATTGGCACATCAGAAGTTCTTCTAATTTCTCTAGTTACACCATAACCGTCCATTTTAGGCATCATTACGTCTAATACCACTAAATCTGGGTTATATTTATTAAAAGCATTTACAGCTTCTTCCCCATCTTGTGCAGTATATACATCATAACCAGCCATTTTTAATCTTGTTTCTAAAATACGTCTGATACTTGCTTCATCATCAGCTAAAAGTATTCTTTGACGATCTTCCGTTTCATTAGGCATTTCAGCATTTTCAGTCATAGTCTTCTTTTCCTTTGTTACAATAATCTAACACCACTAAATTTAATACAAAAGATAAATATTACAAAATATTTATTTTTTTAAATTTTTTTTAATATTTGTATATATATATTAATTTAATTTACAAAAAATTGCAAGTACTTTTCTAAAAATTATTCAAATTATTTTTGAAAATATAAAAAATAGTCACATGAGTGATGTACAGCTTCATAGTATTAATTGTAATATACAGTTTAAATAGGAATATGGATAATAAAGAATCTCAATACTATGATATTATATCAAAAAATATTAAAAAATTGAGAAAAGCAGCAAAGCTTTCCCAAGAAAAAATGGCTGAAAATCTAAGTTGTTCCAGAGAATTCATAAGTAGAGTTGAAAATAAAAAAGAAAGAGTTAGTTTAAATATGCTATTAAAAATAGCAGAACTTTTTAATGTTAATCCTAGTGATTTATTTATTAACTCTTAACAGATATTATTGACTTAAACTTTTCTAAATCTTCAATAGTATCAATACCTACTGGAATAAAGTCAACCACTGATGTTTTGATTTTCATTCCATTTTGTAATGCTCTTAATTGTTCTAAACTTTCAGACATCTCACATGAACTTTGAGGTAATTCTGTCATTCTTATAAGAGCATCACGTTTATACCCATAAATACCTAAATGTCCATAAAAATCAGATTTTCCAACATTTCGTTCAAATGGAATTTTTGAACGAGAAAAATACATTGCAAAACCTAAATTATCAACTACACATTTCACTAAATTCGGATTTTCAGCCTCTTCGGGTGTTATTTTTCTAATTAACGTTGAAATATCCGCTAATTTATCTTCTTTTACATTCTTGGCAACTGCATCAATACTTTCTGGTTTAATTAAAGGTTCATCACCTTGCAAATTTACAATATAAGAAATTTCGGGATGTCTCATCACTACTTCTTTAATTCTATCAGACCCACATTTATGCTCAGTTGAAGTCATTTCAACATTACCACCGAAAGATTTTACAGCATCATATATTCTTTGATCATCAGTTGCAACAATAATAATATCAGCTAATTTTGACTGTTGAGCTTTTTCATAAACCCATTGAATAATAGGTTTCCCACAAACTACAATTAAAGGTTTTCCTTCTAATCTTGAAGACCCATATCTTGCTGGAATTATTATTGCTGTTTTAGACATATACTAATCAACCTTTCTTACTATCAATGCTACCCACTGATCTTGATGAGCTTCTTCAATTAAATGTAAATTATATTTTTTTATAGCATCTAATACAACAGGCTTTTTTTCATCTAAAATACCTGATAAAACCATTATTGCATTATCATTCATTATGTTTTTTAAATCTCCCATGATTTCTGCTAAAACATTATGGAGAATATTTGCAAATACAAAATCGAATTTTTCATTAACTTTATCAGCAGTATTTAGTTCAAAAGTACATTCAGCACTATTTTTTATTGCATTTTCTTTAGCAACATCTATTACTGTTTCATCATTATCACATCCATATGCATAAGATGCTCCGAACTTTTTAGCGCAAATAGCTAAGATTCCGGAGCCCATGCCAATATCAGCTACTTTTGCATCTTTTTGCATATATTTTTCAATAGCTTTCATGCATAATTGCGTAGTTTGATGAGTTCCTGTTCCAAATGCACATCCAGGCTCTAATCTAATCACAACCTCATCTGCTTTTGAAGAATATTCTAGCCAATCAGGTACTATTACAATTTTATCGGTTACTCTTGTAATATCCCATTTTTCTTTCCACTTTTTAGACCAATCTTCATTTGGCTTATTAGAAATTACATATTCCCAACTACCTAATTCCTCATCAGATAATCCTCTAGACTTCAAAAGCTCACGTTCTTGCTTTAAAATATCTGATAAATTTTTAGGTTCTTCTGTCAAAAAAACTTTCAATGTTCCTTCTGTTGTTGAGATCATTTCCAAATCTTTATAAGCTTCTTCTGCCAAAACAACACCCTCACAAGGAAGCATTTCAAAACAGAATTCAGACACAATATCTTCGATATCCGGATTGATTTTTATTTGTAATTCAAAATAATTATTCATTTTTATTCTTACACCTTACTCAAAAATTCTAAAAACTAGAAATTACTGTAAAAATACACCCATTTTTCTGAATTTTTGATAACGTTGCTCTTTCAAATCTTCAACAGAAAGTTTAGACAACTCTTCTATACTGTCTAGAATTGTCTTTTTCATGTTTGCAGACACTTCTTCATAATTTGTGTGAGCTCCGCCTGTAGGTTCTTTTATTTCACCGTCAATAATATCAAATTGCATTAAATCTTTAGCTGTAATTTTTAAAGCATCTGCAGCTTCAGAAGCTTTTGTTGCATCACGCCACAAAATAGAAGCACAACCTTCAGGAGAGATAACTGTATAATAAGCATGTTCTAATAAGAATACCTTATCAGCAACAGCCAACCCTAAAGCTCCACCTGAGCAGCCTTCACCTGTGATAATTGCAATTACAGGAACTTTTAATTTTGCCATTTGCATTAAGTTGACTGCAATAGCACCGCCTTGATTAGTTTCTTCAGCACTAATTCCAGGATATGCCCCAGGAGTATCAATAAGAGTAACAATAGGAATATTAAATTTACTAGCATGTTTAAATAAACGTAATGCTTTTCTATAACCTTGAGGTTGAGGCATTCCAAAATTATATTCCAAGTTTTCTTTTGTGGATTTACCCTTCATAGTTCCGATGATCATAACAGGCTTACCGTCAATTTTTGCCAATCCTCCGATAATAGCTCTGTCATCCATGCCTTCTCTATCACCATGAAGTTCAATAAAATCTTCACAAATATTATGTACATAATCCAAAAAGTTAGGTCGTTCAGGATGTCTTGCAATTTGCAACTTTTGAGAAGGCTTCAAATTAGAATATAATTCTTTTCTATAATCTTCTGCCTGTTGTTCAAAAGTTTCTATTTCTTTATTAAGATCCATGCCTGACTCCAAACTTATTTTCTTTAATTCTTCAATTTTTTCTTGAATTTCTAAAATAGGTTTTTCAAAATCCAAAACTGCTGTCATTTTTTCATACCTCATACTATGCACATTTATGCATTTCTAAAATCTTAGCTAATGTATCTCTTAACTCTTTTCTAGGAGATACGACATCTACTTGCCCATATTTTAAAAGATATTCAGCGGTCTGAAAATCTGAAGGCAATTTTTGTCTAATTGTTTGTTCAATAACTCTACGTCCAGCAAAACCAATTCTAGCACCTTGTTCAGCAACAATAATGTCACCAAGCATACCAAAACTTGCAGTTACACCGCCAAATGTAGGTTCTGTCAATAAATTAATATATAATAACCCTTCATCATCTAATTTAGATACCGCACAAGATGTTTTTGCCATTTGCATCAAACTTAATGCACTTTCTTGCATTCTTGCACCACCAGATGATGTAATAGCTAATACCGGCAATCTTAATTCAATTGCTTTTTCAATAATTCTTGTAACTTTTTCTCCTACAACACTGCCCATAGATCCACCCATAAAATCAAAATCCATAACAGCTGTTGCTACTTTATGTCCTTCAATTGTCGCAATCCCAGCAATCACAGCATCATTTAAACCGGTCTTTGCTTGAGCTTTTTTAACTCTATCTTTATAGCTCTCTGTATCTACAAACTCTAAAGGATCATCAGGTCTAATTTCTGTAAACAATTCTTCAAAAGAATTTTCATCAAATAACTGTTTAATTCTAGTTCTTGCATTTATTCTAAAATGATAATCACACACTGGGCATACCATATCATTTTTCACTAAATCTTCTTTTAATAATTGAGCATCACAATGAACACATTTTGTCCATAAATTAGGATCCATATCAAGCTCTACACGACCTTCTAATTCTCTTCTTTGAATTTGAGCTTGTTTACGTTTTTCAAACCAATCTTGAACTGTCATATTAAATATCCCTTAAAAAATCAAATATAATACAAAACTATTATACTCAAAAAAAATTTAATAGCAATTTTTTACATTTACAGATTTTACAAAAGTATGCTAAACGTAAAGAAATTATCAAATATATCTTTTGGTCAACTTAATTTTCACAAAAATGGAGACAGATTAGTCTTTGATGACTTCACTTGCAAAGACAGCAATAATGAAGATTGCTTTGTAAAATCAGAAAAAGATATATTAGATAATTTTAAAGAAACAGTTAAAATTTATCAGTCAAAAAATCTAAAACAGCATGTCGCAGAAAATAAAAATCATTTTTACAATGAAATTAAACAAATTTATGATGATTATATGGAAACCCTAAATCCTACACAATACAAAAAAGGATATGGATCAATAATGCATCTTTGTAACATAATGGGACTTTTAGAAAATAACTATGACGAAATTCTTTTTTCTTCTTATAGAAAAGCTATCTATTTTCATTCAAAATTAAAATTTGAACCAAAAATAAAAAAATTAGAAGATATAAAAAAACACCTACAAAAAGATATTCTGGATAAAGATTTACCTGATGATATGCAAACTTTTAAAGAAAAAGCTTTAAAGATTATTCAAAATGTAAATTCTCCTCAAGAAAATTTGATTAAATCAGGAAATTCTCTAATAAATGATTTTATTCAAACAGTAATAAAAAAAGGTCTTGATAAAGAGAAATATGGAATATTTGAAGGTATTACAATGCACCTTACAAAAGAAAAAATTCTTAACAACAAAAACTTTTATAATAAATTATTCAGCACATTTCATATTGACTATCTAATAAAATAAATCAATTTTTAGGTCTATTAGTAAAAAACTTTTTCATATCATCAGAAATCTGAATATTTTGTAATGCCATATGATACTTTCTTAAATTTGCAATAGCTTCTTGTTCCTCTAGCAAATCTCTTTTAGGCATTTTAATAGAAGCTTTTACTTTTTCAAATTCAGTTGGAGTCTTACGGTTAATAAATTTTGCAATAATTTCATCAATATTGCTTCCCCCAATCCCATACTTTGATGCAACCTCTGCAGTATCAGCTCCTTGAGGTAAAGTATATAACCAATTTACTGTAAGGCTATCTCCCTCAGAAATACTATTAATTCCTCTTTGGTGAGGTGTATACATAATATCTGCTGGATTATGACTATGCCCTAGCCCTATTGCATGCCCTATTTCATGCAAAATAGTATGATATACTTCATTTTCGTCCATATAATCAGCATGTACTAAGCCCTCTGTTAATCCTATAGCGACTTCAGCACCATATAATCTGTTTGAACCGTCAAAATTGAAATAACAATGACCTAAAGCCTTTCTTTCAACTCTTTTCCAATCAACATTAACATTAGACTCTAAAAGTGTATTTACAACTTGAAAAGCAACTTTTCCCCTTGTTGCTTGTTGCCACTCATTCAAAGCTCTTATAACCATTTCTCTATACTTATATTCCTGCCCCTGCTTTGAATAAAATTTCATAGGCGCAATATAAACTTTTAAAGGCATAAAAGTCCATCGCATTATCCTACCATTTTTTAAAGATTCAGCAACATAAGTGTATTTTTTCATATTTTTATTATATAATAAATTGCGGTAAAAACCAATTGTGTTACAATGGATATTACAGAGTTTTATAATTTATACAGACTTAGGAGAGAAAACTTATGAACATTATGCAAATGATGAAACAAGCTCAAGGCTTGCAAAAAAAATTAAAAGACACTCAAGAAGAACTTGCTAATCTTGAAATTACAGGAGAAGCTGCTAATGGTGCTGTAAAAGTAATTTGTGACGGTCAAGGCAGATTCAAATCAATTAAACTTTCTGCAGAAGCTATCAATCCAGAAAATCCATCAGCTATTGATTCTGATACAGTAGAAATGCTTGAAGATATTATTTCTTCAGCTATCAAACAAGCTAGTGATAAAGCTGGTAAAACTATGGAAGAAAAAATGAAAGCTGTAACAGGCGGAATCAACATTCCAGGGTTAAACTTCTAATGATTTATCCAAAATCAATAGCATCTTTGATAGAGCATTTTCAGAAATTCCCTTCAGTAGGGCCAAAATCTGCTCAACGTATGGCATTTTACTTATTAAGAATGCCAAAATCAGAAGTGGAAAAATTCGCTCAAAGCATGATTGAAGCAAAAGAAAACACAAAAACTTGTGAAATTTGTTTCAATCTATCATCAACAAGTCCTTGTGAAATCTGTCAATCAACACTTAGAGATAAATCTACAATATGTGTTGTTGCAGAAACAAAGGACTTGATAGCTATTGAAAAGACTAATGAATATAAAGGCTTGTACCATGTACTTCAAGGACTAATTTCTCCTATGGACGGAATTGGTGCAGATGATATAAGAATAAAAGAACTTTTAAATAGACTTACCGATGAAAAAGTAAAAGAAGTTATTTTAGCTCTCAGTCCATCTGTAGAAGGAGAAGCTACAAGCCTTTATTTAAATAAACTAATCAAACCTTTTGGTGTCAAAATCTCTCGCATTGCCTTTGGTTTACCTGTTGGTGCTGATTTAGAATACGCTGATGAAATAACAATTGCTAAAGCTATTGAAGGCAGACGCGAACTTTAAAAACGAAGAGGATAATCTTTATTAATTTTCCACCCGTCATGAATTATTAAAGCGGTACAAAAGTTTCTATAATCTTTATTTTCATTCCCACATAAATTTAAAAGAAGCTTTCTATCATTCAAAAAACCACCATATGGTCTAAGACCGGAAGAAGATAAATTAAAAGTAAAATATTTAGTACCAGTACATAAACTGGAAAGATTGGAACCATTACTGCATTTTTCAATATCATTTGCATATGGGTAAAAATACATATCAAAAACTTTAGACATTCCAGTCTTTCCATACCTAATACCAAAAGCGCTGCCATCCGCAACACGAATCCAAACTCTATAGCCGTATTTTTCTTTTTCCACAGACGTAGAATTAAAATATTTTGCCAAATATTTATTATACCAATCCAATGAACCTGTCCAAGAAGTAGAATCAGCATCATCCCAATATTCAAAAGGGCCATTATCATTCTCAGATAAAATTATTGCTTGATTAAATGTGGTATAAAAATTTTTTAAACGAGTTTCAACGACCCGCTTTTTATGATTATAAATAAAACCTGGAATTGTAAGAGCTGCAACAACTCCAATTATTCCTAAAGTTATAAGTACTTCCGCAAGTGTAAACGCGAGAGTAGAGCCTAAATTACGCCCCCCCCCCGATTTTCTAATCTTTTCATAATCCGTTCCTTTCTCTTTTTTTCATTATAACAAATTTCCACAATTTTTCAAGAATAATTGTTACCAAGATATATAATTGCTTTTAACATAAAATTACGATAAAATTTTTTTATGCAAGATAAATCTTTAGTACAAATTAATAATTTAGTTGTAGAATATACCACTAACAAAGGCATTCTTGGCGGAAAGAAAATCATTCACGCAGTAAATGGGGTTTCTTTAGACATACATAAAGGAGAAATTCTTGCAATTGCAGGAGAATCAGGCTGTGGAAAATCGACACTTGCAAAAGCTATTCTAAAATTAGAACCAGCAAAATCAGGTGAAATTTTATTTAATAACAAAAATATACTATCTCTAGACAAAAAAGGACTTAAAGATTTTAGAAAACATGCACAAATGGTATTTCAAAATCCATATGCGAGTCTTAACCCTAAAATGAAGATTATTGATATCTTAAAAGAGCCTCTTGAAATTAATACAAATTATTCAAAAGAAAAAATTCTGGAAATTGTTAAAGAGAAAATTAAACTTGTAGGACTAGACGAAAATTGCCTTGATTTATATCCTCATGAATTTTCTGGAGGACAAAGACAAAGAATTGCGATAGCCAGAGCACTTGTACTAAACCCTGAATTTATACTTGCAGATGAACCTGTAAGCGCACTTGATGTTAGTATTCAAGCTCAAGTTATAAATCTTTTAAAAGAATTAAAAGAAAAATATAATTTAACAATAATTTTAATTACTCATGACATGAGTGTTATTGAATACTTAGCAGATCGTGTTGCTATAATGTACTTAGGAGAAATAGTAGAAATCGCTCAAGCTGAAGAAATATTCAAAAATCCACTTCATCCTTATACAAAAGCCCTGCTTAGCTCTGTACCACAAATCAACAAAACAGACAAAAAAATAATCTTAAAAGGAGATCTTCCATCACCTGCGAACCCTCCAAAGGGTTGCAAATTTCATACAAGATGTCCTTATGCTATGGAGAAATGTAAAACCTGCATACCAAAAGAAAGTGGAATTAGACATAAAGTCAGATGTTTTATATATGATTAACACTCTTTGGCAATTTTTTATATTGAGGTGTTTTATGTTGGTATGATTAAAGTTCTACAAACAGCAAAATTCCCTCTAAAAATTTGCAAAGGCTCTTACGAAGAAAGAATTGCACTTGCAAAAGATCTTAACAAAAAATTCTTTAATCAAATAAGTCAAAAATTTAAGACTAATGAAATTACTTTTGATGTTTTTACCAAAACATTAAAAGAGAATACTCCTGAAAAAATTCAAATTGAGGTAAATGAATATGGCACCAAAAAAGGCGGCTGTACCAGTTTTAAATTAAATAAAAGCCAAAATGGGATTGAAGGACTTTTAATGTTTTTTGAAACAAATTCCTATAATAAAGGAATACGACTATTAAACACTGATATAACCCTGCATGAAACTTTCCACTATTTTAGTCACCTTGCAAACCCTAAACATACTGCAAGAGTAGCAAAAATGTATGAAAAAGGACTTTTAGATAAAACAGAAAATTTTTACAAAGAACATTTATATACAAGAAAAGAGCTTAATATAAACAAATTAAAAGAAAATCTCGACCAATTTTTAAAAGATTTTACCCTGCAAGATCAAATTGAATTCTTACAAAATAGCAGATACAGAATGATTGAAGAATACAATGCTTTTGATGAAGGTTATAAATACCTTGATAAAATACAAGATGAACATTCCAATTTGATATGTGAAAAAATTTACGGAAGAGAAAAAGAAGAATACAATTTCCCCGAAAAAATTAAAATCTTAACTGATAAACTTAAAGAAGTTATTGATAAAAACAGAAAAAGTTAATTTGTTTATGCTAAAATCCAATTATGGACAGAAAAATTGTTACAACAAACAGAAAAGCATTTCATGACTACAGTATTATTGAAAAATATGTAGCAGGAATTGTGCTGACCGGAACAGAAATTAAATCAATTCGCAAAAATGCAATTAATTTAAAAGACAGCTTTTGCAAAATTGAAGACAATGAAATTTTTCTGTACAAATGTCACATTTCACCATATGAACAAGGAAACAGATTTAATCATGAAGCAGAAAGAACAAGAAAACTTCTGCTTACAAAAAAAGAAATTCTAAAAATGCAAACCAAAGTGAAACAAGACAATTATACAATTATTCCTCTTGAAGTATTCTTATCTCACGGGTTTGCCAAAATAGAAATTGGTCTTGCTAAAGGTAAAAAATTGCACGATAAAAGAGATGATATAGCAAAAAAAGACCAGAAAAGAGAAATGGACAGAGCATCCAAAATAAGATACTAATTTGGAGATAATAATATGAAGGTCGTTATTTTAGGCAAAGGCGAAATGCTCGCAAACTTAATTGAGGGCACTCTTGATGCAAATTGTGAAATTGCAGGAATTTTCAGATACGAAAGGACTGTAATGCCTGAAATATTGCTCGCTATAAAAGACTTTTTCAAAAGCTCACCAGAAGTAACTCTAATAAAACAAAATAAATTCCATGAAATTAAGCTTAAATCAGCTAATTCAGAAGAATTTAAAAAAGAAATTTTAAAATTAAATGCAGATGTCATTCTTGTTGGCACATGGCGTGAAAAATTAAAGAAAGAAATTATCGACTTACCTGTAATAGCCTCTATAAATGTACATCCGTCATATTTACCTAAATATCGAGGCCCAAATCCTTATTTACAGACAATTTTACATAGAGAAAAAAAATCTGGTGTAACTTTTCACCTAATAGATGAAAAATTTGATAACGGAGCAATTCTTAAACAACAAGAAATAGATATCATGCCTGACGACACATCAAAAGAACTTAAAGCTAGAACTGTCTATCAAGCAAGAAAGTTATGCACTACAATATTGAATGACTTAGATTCAGGCATAATAATCCCGGTTGCTCAAAACGAAAAAGAAGCAACTTATTTCCCAAACATTAAACCTGAGGATATGATGCTCGATTTCAAAAAAGAAAATGCTGAAGAAATTCATGCAAGAATAAGAGCATTCCACCCTTGGCTACCTTGTTATGTAACAGTAAAAAATAAATATATTATTCCAAATCCATACAAACTTAAAATATTGGATGAAGAACATACAACTAAAATTTTAAACAAAAATAAAATACAAAACCCAAAAGTTGGGGACATAATCAATACAAATTATAAATCCCGTTCTATCACAGTATTATGTAAAGATTGGAAATCCATAAAAATGGTCGGAGTTAATCTCTATGGATTTTTTAACCGACCATTCACAAGATTATTTCTTAAAAATCTGCTTTAAAAATTGTAATCCCTTCCGCCTTCTTCAATCTTTTTCAAATCTTCTGCGACTTTCAATTTAACACATTCAGGAGATTCTAAGATTTTTAATTCATTCTGGATTAAATCATTTCCAACTTTTTTAGTTTCCTCTGAAGCGTAATCTTCTAAATACTCTTTTAAAGTTAAAATAGCATTTGGATGACAGAAATTGTGGATTTGTTTTTCCTTACAAATTTCCATAAATCTGTCACCAGTTCTACCGTTACGGTAACAAGCAGTACAGAAACTAGGTAAGTATCCAAGTTCCATTAGCCACTTTATAACTTCATCTAACGGACGTCTATCTGATACATCAAACTGTGCAGATTCTTCTTTTTCTGGCATTGGATTAAAATATCCGCCAACACTTGTCTTTGAACCACCAGAAATTTGAGAAATACCAAGTTCAAGAACTCTTTTTCTACATTCAGCACTTTCTCTTGTAGATACAATCATACCTGTATAAGGAACTGCAATTCTGATACAAGCAACAATTTTTGCAAAAGTATCATCATCTATTCCGTTATCAAATACATCAGGATCAATATCATCAGCTCTACGAATTCTTGGAACGCTGATTGTATGAGGTCCAACACCGTATACAGCTTCTAAATGCTCTGCATGCATTAATAACCCAGCAAATTCATAACGGTATAATTCAAGCCCGAATAAAACACCTAAACCGACATCATCAATACCACCTTGCATAGCTCTGTCCATAGCTTCTGTGTGGTATTTATAATTATGTTTAGGTCCTGTCGGATGGAGTTTTTCATAACTTTCTTTATGATAAGTTTCTTGGAACAAAATATAAGTTCCAATACCTGCTTCGTGTAATTTTTTATAATTTTCAACGGTTGTAGCTGCAATATTGACATTGACACGTCTTATAGAACCGTTTTTATGTTTAATTCCATAAATTGTCTTAATAGACTCTAAAATATATTCCAAAGGGTTGTTAACAGGATCTTCTCCTGCTTCTATCGCTAAACGCTTATGTCCCATATCTTGCAAGGCAATAACTTCATTTTTTATCTCCTCTTGAGTCAATTTTCTGCGAGGAATATGCTTGTTTTTCGCATGGTATGGGCAATAAACACAACCATTCACACAATAGTTAGATAAATAAAGAGGAGCAAACAAAACAATTCTGTTACCATAATATTCTTGTTTAATTTTTTTAGCCAATTCAAAAATTTCTTTGTTTTTATCTTCATTTTCACAAGCTAAAAGAACTGATGCTTCTCTATGAGATAAGCCTTTGCCTAATTTTGCTTTCTCTAAGATTTTATCAACTAATTCCAAATTATTTTTATTTTCATCTGCATATTTTAACGTATCAAGAATTTCTTCATGTGAAATAAATTCATCTGCATCATGTGACTTTGGATTATACATACTCATTTTCTCCCCTTATCAAAAGCATGATAACCCTGTAAAACTTAAAAGTAAATAGGCTAAATTCTTACGACAAACCCACCGCCAATCAAGTGTTTGTCTTCAATATCATAAATAACACCTGACTGACCGTTTGTTACGGAATTTACAGGCTCATAAAATTCAATATCTGCAAAATCATCAAAAAGTCTTACATGAGCCTTTTTATGTTCCATGTTATAACGAATTTTAACCCAAGCATCAAATTCCTTTTTCTCAATCGGGTATGTTAAATTCAAATTAGTTATTTTTAAATTTTTCTTATAATTATCTTCTTCTCTGCCAACATATACAATATTTTTTTCAGGATTTATATCTATCACATACAAAGGATACGGAGCCGCAATCCCAATTCCCTTACGCTGTCCTATTGTATATTGATAACAACCGTTATGCACTCCCCACTTTTTACCTGTCAAAATATCTATAAAATCACCTTTATTTTCACCTAATTTTTCTGACAGGAATTTTTTTGTAGTCATTGGCTTTTGAATAAAACAAATATCCTGACTTTCTTTTGAATCTTTTGGAGGTAAATCAAAATCCTCTGCAATCTTTTTTACCTCAGACTTTTCATAATGATATAGAGGAAATATTGTCTTAGATAACTGTTTTTGTCCTAAACGATAAAGAAAATATAATTGATCCTTGTGTTCGTCTATTGCGGGATAAAGTTTATAAATACCATCAACACATCTAATATCTGCATAATGACCTGTTGCGAATACATCTGCTTTTAACTCATTAATTGCATAATCAAAAAGCACACCCCATTTAATAAACTGATTACATACAATACAAGGATTAGGTGTTTTCCCTGACTTATAAGCATCTACAAAATAATCAATTATTTTTTCTTTAAACAAAGAAACAGCATCAAATACATGCAGATCAATTCCAAGTTTGTCTGCTACACGTTTTGCATTCTTTACAACAATATCTGATGCCTCAGAATCTATCATTCGGCCAGTTAGGCCTACAACCTCATACCCTTGTTTTTGAAGCAAAAGAGCTGTGACAGAACTGTCAACACCACCACTCATTGCAACAACAGCTTTTTTAGACATACTTTCCATATCAAAATTTTAACATAAAAATTGACTTGATAGTATTCGGATAGTAAAATTATCATATTAATAAGGAGAGTTTTATGGAAATTAAATCAGTAATATTAGCTGCCGGCAAAGGCACAAGAATGAAATCAAATACCCCAAAAGTTTTACATAAAATATTTGAAAAACCTTTACTTGGATATGTATTAGATAATGTAAAAAATATAGTAAATGAATCTTTTGTAATAGTAGGACATCATGCAGAAGAAGTTACAGAATATGTAGAAAAAAATTACAAAACAGCTAAAACAGTTTTGCAATCACCTCAATTAGGAACAGGTCATGCTGTATCAATGGTATGTCCTGCTTTAGAAAACTTTGATGGACAAGTAATTATACTATGCGGAGATACACCACTAATTACAGAAGATACATTGAAAAAATTTGTAGAGTACCATAACTCTAACAATTCAGATTTAACCGTAATGAGTACAATTTTTGAAAACCCTACAAATTACGGAAGAATTATAAGAGAAGCAGATAATTCTCTAAAATGTATAGTTGAAGAAAAAGATGCAACACCTGATCAAAAAGCTGTAAAAGAAGTTAATGCGGGAATCTATTGTCTTAATTGGGGAAAAATTAAACCGGCTTTTTCTCAATTAACAAGCAATAACGCACAAGGAGAATATTATCTTACTGACATAATTGCTTGGGGTAAAAAGAATAATCTTAATGTGAACGCATTTATCTTAGAAAACAGTGATGAAATATACGGAATAAATTCTCGCTCAAACTTAGCTACCGCAACAAAAATAATGAATGACAGAAAATTAAAATCATTAATGGATAATGGTGTCACAATTGTAGATCCTACATCTACTTGGATATCAGAAGATACAAAAATCGGAGCCGATACAATAATTTATCCGTCAACTTACATTGAGGGAAAAAATAAAATCGGAAAGAACTGCAAAATTGGACCTTGTGCACACCTAAGAGGTGATGTTGAAATCTCTGACAACTGCAAAATCGGGAATTTTGTAGAAGTAAAAAAAGCAAAGATTGACCATAACACAAATGCTGGTCACCTAAGCTACATCGGCGATGCAGAACTCGGTGCTCACATAAATATTGGAGCTGGTACAATCACTGCAAATTATGATCCGATTACAAAAACAAAAAGCAAAACAATTTTAAAAGATAACGTAAAAATCGGTTCAAACACAGTACTTGTAGCTCCAGTAGAAATTGGAGAAGGTACAAATATCGGAGCAGGAAGTGTTATCACTAAAAACATTGGCGAATGGGCACTAGGTATTACAAGAGCTCCGTTAAGAATTCTCGAAAACTGGGTTAAAAAGAAAATGTAAAAATAGATATTAATTTTAATAATTAATAAGAATAAGACGGTATAAATTCCGTCTTATTCTTCTATTTAGCATTTATTACAGATAAAAATAATTCATACATATTTTTTATTTTTGTTTCTTGCTCTACCGCTCCAACTTCTAACGCATTATTTTTATATTCTTGGAATATTTGTTGAGCAAATTTAAACTTTTCTGGATTAGTTTTCTTTAGCTCCCTAATATATTCTGGCGTTGCATCTTTACCCAATACCATTGTAGGAGTTTTATAGTTTTTTGCAGCATCCAAATATTTTTGAGCTTCTAAATATTCAGGAGTACCTTGTTCAATTTTGCCTTTATTTTGTAAAACTTTTTCCAATATTTCAACTTTACTTTCTATTTCTTTTGCAGCATTTTCTTTATACTGAGCTAATTCTTCAGCAGACAATTCTTTAAAAGTTTTTCCGAAACAAGATTTACAATAATCATCATTCAATCTTAACCTTTCAACAGATGGCGCCAACTTTGCTTCAATATAAGCATCTTTTCCAAATGCTCTATAAATCATTTCACTCTGTCTAAAATGTTCTAATTCATGGCGTATTACTCTAAATTGTTTTGTTTTTGTTTCAAAGGATTTTGTAGATACTACAATAGAAGAAGTATTTGAACCACCAGAAGTATATGAATTAATAATTTTTAGTTCAGGAGCAGTATTTTCATACCCCAACAATTTTGAAATTTTATTATATGCTTCTCTTATAAAATTGTCGCCACTTAAATGTTTTGTACTTTGAAATATTTCCAAATATTTTTCATCAATTTTCCCTGAACTAACTAATTCTTTTAATTTCGTAGCTTGTTCAGAAGAAATATTTGTTTTTTTACCTTTGGATAAAACAGACGCAGCAATTATACCTGCCAAAGTTATAATAACAGCTCCAATACCAACTTTTTGAGTAGTAGATAATTTCTTTTCATCCTTATTTTTAGCTAAAACAAACTGATCTGTTTTTAAATCCCCTGACACCATGTTTTCATTAAAAATACCAGAAGAATTATTTAATTGGGCTTGAAATGGAATTCTATATATTGAATTGTATTGAAACGAATTATTATTAATTGATTGTAACATCAAAAACCTACTTAAAATCTACCACGTATTTATATAAAAACACGAACATAAAAAAAATTGCTATTTATGCTAAAATTTAGCTATGAGTACAAAAGAAATTAAATGGACAATGTTTGTAATCACTGCAGTCGGCAATTTTATTGCCATGCTTGATTCTACAACTGTTAATTTAGCTCTTTATCCAATGTCTGTTGATTTACACGTTACTATGGGACAAATTCAATGGGTAATGATTGCTTATATGCTTGTGCTCACTGTATTTTTACCATTTTTCGGAAAACTTGGCGATATATTTCCAAAAAATAAATTATACTCAATCGGTTTTGGAATTTTTGCACTAGGAGCTTTCTTAAATACAACAGCAGGAAGTTTTGGATTACTAATTGCATACAGATGTCTAGAAGCACTCGGAGCATCTATTATGCTTTCAAACGCTCAAGCAATTATCGCAACAATTTTTAAAAACGAAAGACGAGGAAAAGCTCTTGGACTTAATGGTTGTTTGGTTGCAATTGGAGGGATGAGCGGACCTGCTTTAGGCGGAATTTTAATAAATTCTTTTGGCTGGCATTCAGTATTTATCCCCTGCATTCCTGTAGCCTTAATCGGAGCATATTACGCCTACAAAGTGCTTCCACATCACGCTAAAATTGATATTACAAATTTCAAATTTGATTATAAAGGTTTCATCTATTTCACAATAAGTTTGTTTGCACTGCTGCTTGCAATATCTGAAGGACACAGCTGGGGTTGGAATTCATTAAAAATAATTTCTCTTGGCATAATTACATTGATATTTGGAATATTATTTTATATTAGAGATCATAAAATTAACTACCCTTTAATCAATTTTTCAATGTTCAAAATCAAGCCATTCACATTTGGTAATTTGGCAGTAATGACATCTTATATGGCAATGTATACAAACAGTATTTTACTACCATTCTTTTTACAAGAAATACTTAAGTATAACGCATTAATAACAGGTCTTTTAATATTGCCTTATTCTGTTACATTATCTTTTATAGCTCCGATTGCAGGAAGATTATCAGGGAAATACGGAAGCAGGCAATTAACAATTGCCGGACCAATTTTATATTGCATAGCTCTTTTTTTATTTACGATATACAACAAAAATGTTGCAATGTGGCAAATAGTTTTTGCTTCAGGACTTATGGGAATAGGTAATGGCCTGTTCCAATCACCATCGAATAACGCTATTATGACTAGTGTTCAAAAACATGAAGTAGGTATAGCATCAGGGATTTTAGCACTATCAAGAAATATGGGGAATATACTTGGAGTAGCAGTCACAATTACATTATTTGAAACATTTAGAAACATTTTTATAGAATCAGGCAAAGTTTATGATTTAGCATTTTTATTCTCATACAGAACAACTATGTGCTTTGGAATTCTATTTGGCTTATCTTGCCTTACCTTTGCATATATTGCTTACAAACCTCACAAAACTACACATTAAACTTGAAAATTAATTATCACTAATATAAAATATGAGTGTAAAGTTTACACTAAACAATCAACTTATAAATGGCAGGGAACTATGACAACACAAAACGAAAATATAAGAAACATTGCGATTATCGCACACGTAGACCACGGTAAAACAACACTTGTAGATTGTCTTTTAAAACAAGCAGGTGCTTTTAGATCTAACCAACAAGTACAAGAACGTGTACTAGACAGTAATGATTTAGAAAGAGAACGTGGAATCACAATTTTATCAAAAAATATTTCTATCAATTACAAAGATACAAAAATCAACGTTGTAGACACACCGGGGCACGCAGACTTTGGGGGCGAAGTTGAACGTGTCTTAGGCATGGTAGATGGAGCATTACTTATTGTAGATGCTGCAGAAGGTCCAATGCCTCAGACTAGATTTGTATTATCAAAAGCATTAGAATTAGGCTTAAAAATTATTGTAGTAATCAACAAAATTGACAAACCTGCAGCAGAACCATTAACTGCACTTGATAAAGTTTTTGATTTATTCACAGAACTAACTGATAGAGAAGATTTAATTGATTTTCCATTTATATTCTCAAGCAGTTTAAACGGGTTTGCAATTAAAGACTTAGATGATGAAAGAAAAGATATGATTCCATTATTGGATTGTATCTTAGAAAATATTCAACCTCCAAAAGGTGATGCGTCAAAACCATTCCAATTCAGAGCAACTACACTAGACTACAATGAATACGTTGGCAGAATTGTAATCGGTCGTATTGAAAACGGAAAAGTTAAATCTCAAGAACAAGTTTGCGTAATACACGCAGATGGATCTCAAGAAAAAGGTAAAATTACAAAATTATTTGGATTCCATGATTTAGGCAGAGTAGAAATTGAAGAAGCTGTAGCCGGAGATATTGTAGGAATTGCAGGATTTGCTGATATCCAAATCGGTGAAAGTGTTTGCTCTTTATCAGATCCAAAACCATTACCTTTAATTAAAGTCGATGAACCTACATTACAAATGAATTTTTCTGTAAATGACAGCCCATTTGCAGGAACAGAAGGAAAATTTGTAACATCAAGACAATTAAGAAAAAGATTATATGATGAATTAGAAAAGAATGTAAGCTTGCGTGTTGAAGACACAGATTCTACAGATGTATTCAGAGTATCAGGCAGAGGCGAATTACATTTAGGAATTTTAATCGAAACAATGCGTCGTGAAGGTTATGAATTCCAAGTTTCAAAACCAGAAGTTATTTATAAAAATATAGACGGAAAACAATGTGAACCATATGAAAACTTAATTGTAGATGTACCTGAAGGATATGCAGGAAGCTGTATTGATAGACTTTCAGGCAGAAAAGCTGAAATGAAAGAAATGAATAATGCTAAAAATAGAACTACAATGGTATTCCATATTCCTGCAAGAGGTCTAATCGGATTCAGAAGTGAATTTATAAGAATGACACGTGGTGAAGGTATTATGTACCATACATTCTTAGATTACAGACCATATGCAGGCGATATTCCTCGTCAAAGAAACGGTTCAATCATCGCGCACGAACAAGGCGAAGCTATTCCATACGCATTAGCTCAATACGAAGACAGAGGCGTATTCTTTGTAACTCCAAAAACAAAAGTTTATCGTGGTATGATTATCGGAGAATGCAACAAACCTCAAGATATCGTGGTTAATATCTGTAAAACTAAAAAATTAACCAATATGAGAAGTGCAACAGCTGATGTTATGGTAACTCTTCAAGCTCACAAAGAAATGTCTTTAGAAGAATGTATGGAATACATCGGAGATGATGAACTTGTTGAAATCACACCTGAAAATGTAAGAATTAGAAAAGCTGATTTAACAAAGAAAATATATAACTAACAATATATAATATAATAAATAAAAAAAAGACCGAACTAAAGCGGTCTTTTTTTATGGTAAACTTTTCCAAAATGATGGATCAGATAGAGCTTTGTAATTACATCCGACACCATTTTTTTATCGGTAGAGGTCTTTGAACAAAATTCATCATTTTTATATACTGTACCACTAGCTCACATAGGAAGTAATTTTCCACTATCATCAATCTGGAACATAAATAAATCTTGCTCTAATCTATTTGGTCCATTTTTATATCCATTAACATCGGTTGAAACATAAAGAGAAATACCAATATTTTCAATTCGAATAATACTCCCATCAGTTAATACAAACTGGTCATCATCAAACAATGCTAAATCTACATAATCAGTTCCATTAAAATTTTTATATATTTTAGAATTTTATCAATTGCGTTTTTATGCTACATTGATTGAGGTTAGGAGAAAAATATGAAAAAACTTTTTATAATTCTATTATTATTTCTAGGGATACCAACACTTGCTGATGAAAACAAAGCAGTCTTACCATCTGAAACTGGTATCGTAGAAAGCATAAAATACGAAGATGCAGAAAATCTTAATCAAGGAGAAACAACAACAAAACAACTTGTTACTGTAAAAGTCCTCACTGGAAATTTTAAAGGTACAGAACGCATAATTGAAAATATGCTCACAGGAAATCCTGCCTATGATATAAACTTAACTAAAGGCAATAAAGTAGTGTTACATGTGGAACCTAACTCTGATACAATTACAACTCCTGATGATGTCGATTTTTTTATTGCCGATATAAAAAGAGATAATCAAATATTAACCTTTACTGGAGTTTTCTTTATATTACTGCTTTTAATCGGCAAAAAAAAGGGACTGACAAGTATAATTTCAATAATCACTACAATTGCTTTAATATTTTTCATGCTATTGCCAATGATATTAAACGGTTTTTGTCCAATAGCCTCTGCTGTTCTTACAGGAATTATTTCAACAGTAATTACCATATACTTAGTCGGAGGTCTAAATTCAAAAAGTTCATCTGCAATTATTGGTACAAGCATAAGTTTAATCTTTGCAGGAGCATTATCAATGCTTGCAATATACTTTGCTCATCTTACAGGCTTTGCAGGTGAAGAAAATATGTTTTTATACACAGCGAGACCTGATTTAAGTTTCACAGGAATTCTATCTGCTTCTATGATCATCAGTGCACTGGGAGCATTAATGGATACAGCTGTATCAATAGCAAGTACAGTAAACGAAATTTTTGAAACCGATAAATCGCTATCAGTAAAACAACTATTCAAGTCAGGCATGAATGTAGGTCGAGATATTATAGGCACAATGTCAAATACACTTATTCTTGTATATTTAGGAAGTTCTTTAACACTTGTACTTCTATCAAGTAATATAGATATGAATAAATTTTTTAATCTTAATCAAGTTGCAACAGAAATTCTATCAGCACTCACCGGAAGTATTGCTATTCTATTTTGCGTTCCTATTACCGCAATCATTGCAGCTTATTTAATAAAAAAACAACAAGATAAAATTAAATTCAATTTTGATATAGAAAAAGAGATGAATGATTAAACATTCATCTCTTTTTTTCATATATCTTGCACTACTTAGAACAAGAACATCCGCAACATGCTTGAGATTTCAGAGCATCAGCTTTATCAATTCTTTCCCAAGGTACATCAATATCAGTTCTGCCCATATGACCGTAAGCCGCTAATAATTGATAGAACTTACCGCCATTTTTAGCTGGCAATCCGCGTAAATCAAATTGATTAATAATTGCAGCAGGTCTTAAATCAAAGTTTTTATAAACTAATTTAGAAATTTCATCATCTGAAATTTTACCTGTTCCGAATGTATCAACCATGATTGAAATAGGTTCTGCAACTCCAATTGCGTAAGCAAGTTCAATTTCACATTTTTCAGCTAAGCCAGCTGCTACAATATTTTTTGCAACCCAACGAGATGCATAAGCTGCAGATCTGTCAACTTTTGTAGGATCTTTTCCAGAGAAAGCACCGCCACCGTGACGAGAATAACCGCCATAAGTATCAACGATGATTTTACGACCAGTCAAACCTGCATCACCTTGAGGTCCACCAACTACGAAACGACCTGATGGGTTTACAAGAATTTTTGTTTCACTGTCTAATTTAATTTCTTCATTTTCAAATACATAATCAATTACATATTTTTTAATATCATTTCTAATAATTTCTTGAACTTTTGAATTATCAGAAACACCATTAATTTCTGGATCATGTTGAGTTGAAATTAATACAGTATGAATTCTTGAAGGTTTTCCATCAACATATTCAACAGTAACTTGAGATTTACCATCCGGTCTTAAATATGAAAGAATACCTTGTTTTCTAACTTGAGCTAATCTGTAAGATAATTTATGAGCCAAGCTGATTGGCAACGGCATTAATTCAGGAGTTTCATTACAAGCATAACCAAACATAATACCTTGGTCGCCTGCACCTATATTTTCTGTTTCAGAAGTTGATGTATCAGCATTATCAGATCTTGTTTCAAGAGCTTTATTAACGCCTCCTGCGATATCGCAAGATTGTTCATCAATACTAGTTAAAACAGCACAAGTATCAGCATCAAAACCACCGCCAGATGCACCTGAATAACCGATATTTTTAATAGTACTTCTTACAACTGATGGAATATCTACATAACAATCAGATGTAATTTCACCACAAACAAGAGCCATGCCAGTAGTAACAGTAGTTTCAGCAGCTACTCTTGATTGAGGATATTTTGTCAAAAACTCGTCCAAAATAGCGTCAGAAATCTGATCGCAAACTTTGTCGGGGTGTCCTTCTGTAACTGATTCAGAAGTGAATAAAAAATTTTTTGGTGTCATTTAAAATTTCTCCTTAATTTGTATTTTGGTCCGGCGAACCTTATCACCGTCAACCCGCCGGTAAGGTTTTTAATTCCGACCCGGCAATGTCATTAAGAAACAGTGTACAACCAAAAATATTTAAAATCAAATATTGTATTAATATTTATTAATACTATTATAATTCCTGAAGAATTACATTTCCCCTCACATTGCGTTTCACTCCGCATCCACTATCATATTCTTGAACATCACAAAATTTATCAATAACTCTAAATTGAGAATTCCCGCCATAACGAACCTCATTTCCCCAACCACCTACCAAATGAGCCTTGGAAGTTTCTGCTTTGGGGTGAATTTCAACTACTACATCAGGTATAATTAAATTTTCATTTGCACCTAATGGAGTTGAAAAACAACATTTCAAAGAATTTGCTTGATAGCTTCCATCCTTTTCAGGGAAAGCACCATTAAGGAAACTTACAATACTCTCATAATCTGAAAGTTTAGTATCTAAAAACCTTATAACTGGTGGATATTGACAATTTGTGTTTTGAACTAATCTCTTATCTGGATTTGATGCAAAATATTTTGTACTATTATATCTTTCATAAGATTGTAAAGCTAAAGATAAATATTTATTTTCTTTAGTATAAGAAAATCTATTAAATCCTTGATAGCCTTGTTTTGCTGATGGATCTCCGGCACGACTTATGTAAAATTCTTTTCTTTGGGCATATTCTAATTGTTCTTCAGGAGACAAAATAATTTCATCTAAAGGAACTTCCTCTGAATAATTGTTCTCAATATCAATTTTATCTTTATGTAAACGCTCCTTTATCTTTTGTTCTAATGATTTTTTTCTTATCTCATTAATTCTTAATAAATAGTCTTCAATCTCTTCTCCTTTGTTCATTTGCACTGTATCAGTGAGCTTAATCAAATCTTTAAACATTTCCTCATCTACTGACAAAAGGAAAGCTGCATCACCATGTAAATTATAGTCTTTAAAGTTAACATTTTCCAAACAATTTTTCAAATCTTGCTTAGTAAAACTATGACCATCTAATTCTGCATCTTTAATTAATTGACACAAATCGTTTATCATGTCAGAAGAAGATACTTTAGAGAGATCTTTAGAAGCATACTGCTGATACCTTATATTGTAATTTTTGAGTAAATCAATTGATTTTACATTTTGATTTTCTAATTTTAATTTTATAAACCCTAAAAGAGACTCTGAAGTAGATCCTGTTTTTTGCATTCTTAAAATAGAATTCATAGTTTCTTCATCTATATTTTGAAGCTTAATATCATTATGAACAAAATCCCTTAAGTATTCACAAATATATTTGGAAGGTAAACCATTATCAGATAATTTCACTAACAATTCTTTGAATTGTGGAATTTTTCTAGTTACCTCTCTTAAATCTGTTTTAAAATTACTAAATTTCATGTCAGACCACTCATCCTTAAACAGATTATTTGCCAATCGTAAAACAGATTGATCTTGCAAAAAACTTTCATTTACTCTGTAAGTAAATTGGTTCATGTTTGTTATAACATTCTCTTTTTGACCTTGTGCATTAACAAATGCTTGTTCTTTTCCTAATAGTTTTTGCGACCCTTTTCCAAGAATCTTCATACCTCCACCTACTACTGGTGATAAAATTGCTCCTCCAACAAAGCCTTCACCAGCA